>CEOV01011391.1_pt1 | contig 19470 bp, 16 predicted proteins | sample 530631 | NCBI WGS metagenome assembly CEOV01 (sample SAMEA2620756, study PRJEB7988) | marine metagenome | isolation source: saline water (ENVO:00002010), including
ACCATAAATGTATTTCTATTTGATTAACTGAGGGTCCATAATTTGAATTCTCAAGTAATTCTTCTAAGTGATGTGGTCCATAATTTGATACTCCTATTGCGCGAGCTTTTCCAGAAATTAAAATTTCTTCCATTGCTTTCCATACATCTTTTCTACAGGATTGATTTTCTGGTGGTGCATGTACAAGATATAAATCCACATAATCTAAACCTAATTTTTGTAAACTTTCTTCACACCTATCTAATGTTTCCTGATATCCTAATGCATCTACTCTTCTTAGTTTAGTAGTGATAAATAAGTCTGAACGATTTAGGCCTGATTCTACTATAGCTTGACCTACTTCTTCTTCATTCCTGTATACTGCAGCTGTATCTATATGCCTATATCCGGCTTTAATCGCCCAAAGACAAGCATTTTTGCAAGTTCCATCTGCAGGTGCTAAAAATACTCCCAATCCAAATTGAGGTATTTGAACTGAGTATGCTTTTCCGCCATCCTTGGTTCGATGCGATATCTCTAACATTGGTCCCATGTTAACGCCATACAACAATCACACATAAAATAGAGTTTATTTGAAAATGTACCTGTCATACCAGTGTTATGAGCGAAGTACCATCTGGTCTAAATTTTACTTCAGTGGCCCCAGTGCCAATACGTGATAGTGCTTCATTGATGCTAACTAGAAATAATAATAATGAAATTGAAATTTTACTCGGAAAAAGAGCAAATTCTATGAGAGCATTTCCAAATTTCTGGTCATTTCCTGGAGGGGGTTTAAGCCGTAAAGATTTACAAGCTACAACTAAATTAAACCTGGAATATAGTGAACATGCTGCAATGAAAATATGTATTGTTCGTGAATTATGTGAAGAATTAGGCCTTACTATCAATAAAAATGAGGTTATTACAGTAGATTCAAAAATTAGAACATCTATTATCGAAGATAAAGAAAATTGGTTAAATGAGGTTATTTCTGGAAATATAGAATTCGATCCGAGTAGTCTAACATTAATTCGTGAAAGAATCACTCCTATTTTCGCACCTCTTCGGTTTCATAATAGATTTTTTCATTTACATATTTCAAAAAATTCCCCAGATTTTAATTTGGAAAAACAAACAGAATTTGATGATGCAAAATGGTATTCGATGAAAAGACTGCTTTCTGATTGGAATGAACATTCAATTAATTTACCTCCTCCCATTTTTACTTTAATTCGTGATTTAAATTTATTAATTGAACAAGGTATAAAATTAGAGTCTGCCATAAATAATCTAAGTTCCGAATCACCAGAAGAGAGAGAAATAAACTTTTCAGCTGGCGTAATTTGTATTCCCGTTAAAACTGCCACATTACCACCAGCATCTACAACTAATTGTTATCTTCTTGGTAGAAAAGGTGGGGAATTATTAATCGTTGATCCTGCCGCGAAAAATGAAGATGATCTTCATTGGATTATGGATTTGGTTGAACTCTTAGGAGGAAACGTAATTGGACTATTATTGACACATAGGCATTCTGATCATTATGGTGATTTAGAAACTCTAAAAAAATTAACTGGGGCTGAAATATGGTGTTCGAAACATACATCAGAATATTTAGACATTAAAGATGCAAAGATTCTTAATGACAAAGAAAAAATTATACTTAAAAATCCTGATTTTTCAACTGAATGGGAGGTATTAATTACTCCAGGGCATTGTCCCGGACATATTTGTTTATTTTCAAAAGCAGGTCTAATTGCAGGTGATATGGTGGCAGGACATGGTACAATTTTAGTTCCCAGTGAAGGGAATATGGAAGTCTATATTGAACAATTAAAAAGAATTCAGAAATTAAAACCTAGAATATTATTTCCTTCACATGGTCCATTAATTTCAGTCCCAGAAAAAATACTTTCTTACTATATTTCTCATCGTGAAAATCGTCAAAATAAAATTTTAAACGCTATTAATTCTGGAATCAAAAATCTATCCGAGATCAATAAAATAGCATATGAAGACACTCCAAATGCTCATATTGAATTATCGAAATTGCAAACAATTTCTCACTTATCTTCATTAGAAAGGTTAGGAAAAATAACTAAAATTAATGGTGTTTGGATTCCAAAATAATTTAATTTAGATTCTCCATAAAGAATTCTCTTCCTCTGACTAAAGAATCTTTACGAGCCATCGGGTCACCCCTTACATGAGCTCCTCTATTCCTTAATATTCTGATAATCCACTTTCTCTGCCAACGTTGATTCAAAGGAACAGGAATACCCAGGAATAATTTTCCAGTCATATACCCATTCTTATTAATTCTAGCTGTTCGCTTCCTCAGACGAACGGCATTAGGAAGATGTGTGAGTTCATACTCGCAATCAAAAGAATGATGTGCTCCTTGATAAATATGTAAATTCGCATTAGGTAATTGAGGCATGAGTCCTTCTACTAGATGAAGAGGTGTCCAGTCATCAGCATCTCCATGAAGAATTAAAATGGGTGATTTTGACCAATTTTCAATATCGGGGCGTATGTGGGCTGCAGGATAAAATGGCAAATGAGCATCAAAGGGGTTACCTAAAATCTCGATAATTGGAGACCATGCAGAATAAAGTGCTACCGTTCCCCCAAGACTCCACCCTGCAATTCCGATTTTTCCAATTCTTGAATCTTTTTCTAAAACGGATTGAGTTCTAAAGGCATCAACTAGCATCATTGAATGAGTTACAGTAAGTTGATCATTAACCGTAGAATCGATAGATCTTGAGGAAAATGAATTGACTTTACAAACTGCGAGTCCTGCATCGAGCCATCCATCTATGTGATCTTGATGATGATTTGCCCAACCTTTACTCCCATGAAGAGCTATAATGCATCCGAATGGTCCAGTACCTTCTGGAAGGAAAAGTTCACATTCAATATTTATTTCTGGAGTTTTTTCTAAACAATTCAAAATATGATAAATTTCGAATGGAGATTGAGATGGAATTTGAAATCGCTCTACCATGGCCCCTGTAAAAAGCCATCCTGTAAGAAAAATTCGGAAAATTAAAATCTTAAAAATTAACGAATTTCAAGTTCCCTGAGAATTCAACAAGGAAAGAAACCAAATCAATAGACTAGTGACCAGAATTATTATACCAATAATTGTGAAATTTAAAAAAATTTCTTGCTTTAATTTTGGATTATTATTTTCCGGGGTTTGTTTTGATAACAAAACTCTTTGGTGATGCCTATTTCCAATTAACATCAATAATAGCCCAGATGGAAATCCACAGAATATAAGAATGGCAGTACAAAGTCCCGCTAGCATTCCTGTTAACATAAACATGGCACCAAATACAATATACAGATCAAATATTGGACCAATTATGAGTAGTTCTAGAATATAAAATCCAGTTAAAAGGATTATAACCTTTCCAAGAGTATGAATAAAAGGTTTTGAAACCTCCTCACCTTGAATTGATTCAGGTGGCATAGATAGAAATCATAAGTTCTGATTTAAATTGTTTTCATTAATTAAATTGTACAAATAAGCAATTTATTTTATCAAAAAAAAACAGAAGTCTATATCCTCTAATGGTTCGTTCAAGACATGATCTGTGAAGAAAAAGTGAAACGTTGGTATTTTGTTTGTTACGATCAACTTAATCATGAAATATTTCCTTGGTCTAAATTTAAACGTGAAGAAACAGGACTAATCTTTATCGAATCGAAACTAAAGGGTTCCTCAAAAAACTACCATAAACAAAAATTAGCATTTTTACTCTCAAATATGAGACATTTCGCTTCAGAGTCTGAAGATTTAGGACATCCCATAAGATATTATTATACTGACAGTAATTATTTTGATACTCTAGAAAAAATAACTCAGGAATTAGGCCAAATCAATCTTGTAGAGCCTGCAGAAAGAAGTATGCGTATTGAGATTGAACCGCTAATTAAATCGGGTCAATTACTAATCAAAGATCACTCTGGTTGGCTAACAAAACGAGAATGGTTTCTAGAAAGTGTTGGGCGTGAACCTCCATTTCGAATGGATAAATTTTATCGAAAAGTACGAAATGAAACAGGATTTTTAATGGAAGATGGAAAACCAATAGGTGGTAAATTTAGTTTTGATAGTGAAAATCGTCTTCCTTGGAAGGGCGATCCTCTTACTCAGGAGGATTTAATTTTTGAAATTGATGAAATAGATGTTAAAGTAATGCAGTTAGTAAATCAACATTTTTCATCTCACCCAGGTAGTTGCGATTTAAGTAAGGTTCCAACAACAAGTTCTCAGCATATTACTGCATTAGAATGGGCTAAAAAGAATCTAGAAAATTTTGGGCCATATGAAGATGCTATGAGTACAAAAAGTCGTTATTTATTTCATTCAAAATTAGCAATATCTGTAAATTTACATAGGCTTAGCCCACAACAAGTTATTGATGCTGCAGTTAGTATGAATGCACCATTAAACTCTATTGAAGGTTTTTTTAGACAACTTATTTGGCGAGAGTACGTTAAACATATTCATGATATTACTGATGGTTTTAGAACTTTAGATTGCTACGATATAAAAACAGACCAACCAAATTATCTAAATCAAAATAATCCTTTACCTCCAGCATACTGGGGGGTAAAAACTGGATTAAATTGTTTAGATAATGTAACGAATTCTGTTCTTGACGAAGGTTGGACACATCATATTCCTAGATTAATGATTTTGAGTAATTTTGCTAGTTTACTTGATATTAATCCTCGAGAGTTAACCACTTGGTTCCATGAGGCTTTCATTGACGCCTATGACTGGGTAGTAGAACCGAATGTTTTGGGTATGGGTACATATTCTCTAGGCCCAGTAATGATGACCAAGCCTTATGTCTCTGGCACCCCCTATATCAATAAAATGTCAGATTATTGTGAATCTTGTAAATTTAATCCAAAGAAAAATTGTAAAGTTTCAAGTCTTTATTGGGCATTTTTAGAAAGACATAAAGATGCATTTACAGACAATATTAGGATGGCTATGCCACTAAGAAATCTAGAAAAACGTAATGATGAAAGAAAATTAGAAGATTCGCGCACTTATCAGGAAATAATAAATAAGCTTCTAGATGGTAAATTAATCGAAGTAAATTAAGTGTAAATTATCATTCTAACTTGAGCAAGAAAGCATTGAACAACCTACTCGATGTCTAGCCCAATCGGGACGTTTTTGAAACCATTTCTCTTCAAATTTATGTTGTTCTTCATAAGGCATTTTTAGTAATTCATAGAGTTCTATGGCAACAGAATAGTCTTCTTTTTCAGCAGCATCGATTGCTAACTGAGACATCCAATTTCTTAGAACATATTTTGGATTAGATCTTTTCATTTTTTCTTGATCTGGTTTTCCATCGACTCTAGACCACCACTTCTCAAGCCAATTATTCCATTCAATTTCGGGAATCTCGTTTTCATCATAAAATGCAAATTTTAAATGATCGATTTTTGGTTCTTTAATCGAAGATAATAATCTGAAAAATATTGTCATATCTGTTTCAACCTTCTGTAAAATTGAAGTTAATTCAATAATTATTTCTTCGTCCCCAGACTCAAATTTGCTAAAACCAAGTTTATCTGACCACATTTCATTGTTATATTTTTCATAGGATTTATAATAAAATTCTAGAGCACTATACAACTTTTCTGAATCATTCATCAAGGGACTTATGGACTCTAATAGACGAGCAAAATTCCAAGCTCCAATTTGTGCTTGGTGTCCAAAGCGGTATCTTTTTGTTCTCGCATCGGTTGTATTTGGGGTCCAATCGGGATCAAAATCTTCTATCCATCCATAAGGACCATAATCGATAGTTAATCCATGGATAGACATATTGTCTGTATTCATTACACCATGAACAAATCCTACTCGCATCCAATGAGCAATCATTGATGCAGTTTCATCTGCTATTTGTTTTAACCAATCAATGATACCCTCATCATCATCAATACAATGATTGGGGAAATGATGCTTGATTGTATAATCAACTAGTGTTTGAAGGGTCTCATTATCTCCTGTCATTGAGTGAATTTGAAAGCTTCCAAATCGAAGGAAACTTTCCGCTACTCTACAAACAATCGCTCCTGGTTCTGGAGATGGTCTTCCATCATACATGATGTCGCGAATAACATTTTCACCAGTAGTTACCATGGATAATGCACGGGTTGTAGGTACACCAAGATGGAACATAGCCTCACTACAAAGGAATTCTCTTATTGATGATCTTAGTACTGCTTTTCCATCAGAAAATCTTGAATAAGGTGTTGCTCCTGAACCTTTGAGTTGTAATTCTAATATTTTTTTACCAGTATTCACTTCACCTAATGTAATAGCCCTACCATCACCAAGTTGGCCTGCCCAATTTCCGAATTGATGACCTCCGTATCTTTGAGCATAAGGGTCCATTCCATTGGAAATTTTTTTTCCACCTAGAATTTCATTATCTACTGGTTCTAATCCTAAATCACTAGCAATTTCTGTTGACCAAAGTCTAAGAATCGGAGTTGGTGTAGGAGTTGGAGTCACTCTAGACCAACAAACCCCAGGTACTTGTCTAGATTTACCACCAATTTCATCATCGCCGGGTGTTTCATCAAGAAATCGGCTAACCCAATTCAATGAAATTAACGACTTCTTTTTCATATGATTTTTTCACTCTCGACTTATTGATTTCAGAAGATGATTTACAATTTTTAAGCGGATATTCTAATTGAACCATCCTCATAGTAAATTTGGATATCATTAGGTATTTTTCTAGTTAATGCAGAAAGGGCTTCATAAATTTCTTCTTGTTTAACATTAAATGCCTTTGCAGCTTTTGGAGTAGACCAAGGTACGTTTTCGAAATCTGATTTACATAACCAGAGATATAATTTTGATTCTAATTTGGTAAGGTCACTTAACGCCATCTGACTCATTAGCCCCTATGGGTGGGGACGATTAAATCTTGTTAATCAAACTAGTAATTTAGTAATACAAGTTTCAGCATCAATTTCATCATCTAATAGTGATTTTAATGTTGAAATAAAATGATTATCTTTCCCCATTTCAGCTAATTTCTTATGGAAAATATATGTTGCATTTACTCCTTCAGATACCATATGCATTTCTGCCCTAGCTTCCTTTAAATTAAGTCCCGAACCTAGCTTTTCTCCAAGTGTACGATTTCTACCGTAAGGAGATGCTGCAGTTACATAAAGATCTCCAATACCTGCTGGTCCAAATGCTGTTGAAGATTTTGCGCCCATCTCTGAAAGCAGTAAACAACCTTCTGAAAACCCTTTAGCAAAAATAGCGGCTTTTAGATTATCTCCTCCCTTATTTGTAACATTTTTGAGCCCATCAGAGATTCCACAGGCAACTGCAACTATATTTTTGTAAGCCCCCCATAACTCTGCTCCAATTGGATCATCTGTTGCTTCAAGTAATAGATGTTCTGTGGTTAACCTTTGAACTAATTTTTTTGCAATTAACTGATCTTCACAAGCAATTAGAGCGGTAGTGATAACACCTTTAGCCACTTCTGGTGCTATTGTTGGCCCCGTCATTACTGCAACTGGATTTAATTTATTTTCAGCACGTAATAATTGCACTATATTTTCTGATATTGATCCTCCTTCCGGAGTAAATCCTTTCGCTAAATCAATTAAAACATGACTTGGACGGAGAAATGGAATTAAATCCTTAACAACGTCAATAATCACTGATGATGGAAGGGCTAATACAACTATCTCCGCGTTCTCTAGACATTCCTCAATTCTCATTGTAGTATAAATTTCTGATAGCTCAATCTCAGGTAAATATTTTTCATTTATCGATTTAGAAGTAATAGATTCATACACCTCATTTTCTATTGTCCAGCCGGAAATTTCATGTTTTGCATCCATCCATGTTTTGGCTAATGCGGTCCCCCAATTGCCTAGTCCTAATATTGCTATCTTTGACATCTGAGAGGGGGATGGTCTTACTTTTAGTTATGGATATTGTCATTAATTTGGATACTTTTTTACGAATTAGCGAGTGTAATTGTTTTGACCATGGAACGCGTCGCTATGTTCAAGCAGGGGTAGCCGAGCTTGGTCAAAGGCGCTGGGTTTAGGTCCCAGTCCGTAATGGTTCGCAGGTTCAAATCCTGCCCCCTGCATTAAAATTTCAATATTCTCGAACAAAAACATTGATTTATATATAATAGCACAGTATAGTTGGTTAGTGAACTAAATTGGAATGCAATATTGATGCTAGAGGTAAAGCTGTAAGATTAAAATTAGGAATTTTAGCAGTATTTGCAGGTATAGTTCTCTCATCAGTAATATTTTTTATAAATATAGACATGGATTGGATTTGGATTTTTCCTGCTGGAGCCATAGGCGGCGGTTTATTTTCAATATTTGAAGGATGGACTGGATGGTGTGTTGTAAGAGCAATGGGATTTAAAACACCAATTTGATTTTAAATACCAAAATTTTTGCTCTTTAGATTTGAGTATTTTTTCTGGTAATGTCGATTAAATTTTTTATCATTATGATAAATAATGATATGAATATGACCTTACTACGGTTTGGATTTGGAACTATGGAAGCCGACAATTTTGATGATGGCGATGAAAATGAGCATATTGTTCCAGATTATAATAATGATAAGAAAATTAGTACTGATGAATTGCAGGAATATTTTGACGAAGATGATGATGGGATAATTACCACCGAGGAATTTATTGAAAAAATTGAGGATAAAATCGATAAAGAAATTGAAACAATTCGAAATAAAAGATTAGTTAAGAAGACCAAAAGATTACTTTCAGGAATAGAAGATTATACTTTATTTGTTGGAATCGCATTCACAGTAATATATTTCGGAATGTTATTGACAATGAGCAGTGCAGTTTTAGGTGATTCAACAAGTGTCGATCATGCTCTTTCTGAGACTTTATTAGATACTGGAGAAGTATGTGATTTAATTGAAGATGCTCCTTGGTTGAATATTTATTCTGATAATGATCGTCAAGTAATGGTTGTTGAATCTTATAACTTGAATTTAACGAAAACATATGAATTACAATGGGAAAGAACCACGTTAGAGAATGGGTTATTAGGTTCGGGAGAAATCACAGAATATGATGAAAATTTCAACCTCACTAGGAAAGCCGAGATTCCATTTGGTAAAGATTGGCATGAGGGTGAGTACAAATTTGTTGCAGAATTATTTGAATCAGAGAATTCAATAGAAACCAAGGTCTCAGATTCAGAATCTAATGAGAATACAAATAATTCGAGTACTAAAGATAATGGGACATCTTCGAATGAAGGAAATGGAACAAATAACACCCCTATCATTTTAAATGGTATTAATTCTAATCCAAAGGTTGAAATCATCAAGCATTCGAATGAAACAATTATGGTTGCTTTAGATAATGTTGAATTTAAACTAGAAATGGAAGCAGTTTCGGGAAGTTTATTTCCCTGGGTGGAAAGTGAAACTCAACTGTCTGCCAAAGTAACAGATGCAGGTGCTAGGGTCTGTTGGGGTACGCAAGATCTTGGAAATTGGGCTTGGGGCCTTATGGGTGCAGAATTAGGAGGAGGAAGAGAAACGGCAATGCTTACAGGAGGTTCAGCAGGGATTCCAGCATGGTGGATGGCTTTTGTATCATTATCATTATCAGTAATTACTTTATTTATTTTATATCCTTTAATTTACAAAGTTTATCATCAAGATGCCGATGACAAATTAACAAATGAACAAATTGAAAGAGTTGTCGAACTTTCTTTGAAATATTGTGCTAAAAAATTGAAAATAGATATAGAATGGGACATATTTAAATTTAAAGTTAAAGAACTCTCAATTGATGTTTTAGTTGCCTACAGAACTACAAACTCAACTATAGCCTCAAAAATAGATGTTAGGGCAGAAATCTTGAAAGAAATTCTAAACGAGTTTGGAATTTTCAGAGTGTTTAAGCCAGTCTTACTAGTAGTGAAACCAGTTGGAGAAATCACAGGAGTAGACTTTGAACATTTAACTAAAGGTGGTTTAGAAAATTTTGAACCAGATACAATAGATTCAGAAAAACTAGTTGAAGATTATACAGATTTCTTTAGAGATTTACATGATTTAAGTAAGATTGAAGATACAATTAGAGATTCATTGCATAATTTTTTCAAGATAAGAAATATGACCGATAGAGGTACTGCAGTTCTTTCTGACGATCATGCTGTCTTTGTGAGAGTTATTTATCGTCCAAATCAACGTCTTGCTTTTTTCAGATTTAAGCAAAGTTCTACAACTATCGAAGAACAACTTAGAGAACAATTAGAAAGAGAATTAGGATCACAACTAGCAGATAGAGAATTAATTATTAGTGCAAGAAATGAAATTGCAACACTTTCGGATCGTTCACAAGCCGGAAGAATAGAAACTAGTGAAGGAACCAAAGGTAGAGTTGCAGCAGTCGCTAGACAAGACGGTTTTGCGGGAAGAGTACTGCAGACCAAATTCTTTGGGGATATGCTTTCTACAGTAGAATATACTGCACAAGAGAAAAGAGAATTTATCAATAAATGGGGCTTTTGGGGTTTGATTGTATTTGTTTGGATTCCATTTATGGCTTCTGGAGTATTAGTTGGCGCCGTACTTGGCATGTTATCGAGAATGAAGTTTGATAGGGTTTTGTGGGCAACATTAATTGGTGGTTCAGCGGCTTCAATTACTTGGGCATATACTGCAGAGGGAATTGTAACATTTATGCATAAATTTAGACTTGAAGCGATAATTCCTATCGCAATAATCGTATTTATTGGTATGGCAGTCTTACACTTAAGATCTACAAGAGCTAGAAGGCAAACTGAATTATTCGAAGATACAATGCTAGAATTATTTAAATCTGATATTGAATCTAAATATGGATAGAATTTTTACCTTTTCGCATTTTTAGGTCTAAAAACCTCAAGAACCTCTTTTTTTGTTTCTATGTATGGGCCCCCAATTAAATCGATACAATATGGAATTGCGGAAAAGATTTCATCTATAGTTTCTCTAATTGCTTTTGGTTGACCGGGAAGATTAATGATTAATGAGTTACCACGAATTACCCCCACTTGTCTACTTAATATTGCAGTTGGAACATATTTAAGAGATATTGATCTCATTAATTCTCCAAAACCTGGTAATTCTTTATCTGCAATAGAAATTGTAGCATCGGGAGTAACATCTCTTTTTGTTGGACCCGTACCCCCAGTTGTTACAACCAAAGAACAATTTTTTTCATCCGTAAGTGTAATTATACATTTTTCAATTTCAGATTGAACATCAGGGATTATTATTGAGAAACTTGACCAAGAAGAATCAAAAATTTCTGATAAAAACTCTATAATTTTTGGTCCACCTTCATCAATATATGTTCCATTGAAAGCACGATCAGAAACAGTAATGATTCCAATATTTACATGCTCCCCAATACTATTTTTATTTCCTCCACTATGCTTTTTAAAATCCACAATAACACCTCTATTTTGGCTCTGTTTTTTCACTTGATTCGAATACCATATCATCTAATTGAACACCCTCATCATCATTAACTAGTTCTTCTTTACATTCTAAATCTTCATCGATATCAAGTATACTTTTCACATGCTCAAATGTCTTTTTTAGAGGAACTAAATGTACTAAAGGATCACCAGTTCTGGTTAACGGAATTGTTGCGATACTAACTATTATTCCATTACATGGTGCAAAGATATCATTAGTTTTATGTCCAAACGGATCTGTAATTTGAGCAATTAATTGATTTTCTTCTACTAATTCACCGATTCCAATCAAACAATGTAGTAATCCGCCAGATGGAGCTCTAATCCATCTTGATTTTCGTACTAATACACGGAAATTTGGTTCCTTTATTTCTCCATCAATCATTTCTAAATATCTTAAAACATTTAGAACTCCAGCTAAACCATCTTCTACATTTTTAATTTGAAATGAATTTGAAGAACCTGTTTCAAGTAAAATAGAAGGGCATCCGTAATCCGTAGATTCTCTCCTAATAGTTCCTTCAGAACCTAAAGAATGTAATACAATATTACTGCCGAATGCCTTTGCTAAATTTTTACAGACCTCATTATCAAAATTAGTTCTAACATGATTTAAATTAATTCTAGTTCCTGGTGCAGTATGAATATCAATTAGATAATCCGATTTTGGAATAATGGAAGAAAATAGTTTATGCGCTAATCTTTGGGAATGATTCCCATTAGGCCTTCCTGGAAATTGGCGATTCAAATCTCTCCCATCAGTTGTTCTACGCTGTCTAAGTAATACAGATTCAGGATTAGCAATTGGAATCAGAATTAATGTGCCCTTTAGTTTATTCACATCAATAAAATCATCTTCATTATTTGGAATATGATCATATCCATGAATAAGGAAATGTAGAATACTAACACCATTTAATTCATCTCCGTGTATTGCAGAAGTAATAGACACAGTTGGCCCTTCATTCAATCCATGGAAAATAAAACAAGGAATTTCTAATTTTCGTCCCAAGGGATCAATTCCAACTTGAATTACAGTTTCAATACGTGAACCTGCTTCAATCAGTTCTCCATTAAATTCAAATTTTTTTCTGGGATTACTTCCCGAAACCATGTATAGCCCAAGACCTATTACATTTTCTCTTTTGCTAATATAAGGTTTAACAACTCCTTTTGATTTGGCTCTATAAGGGAGAGATAGTTATGGCTCAAATCAAGATTCAGACTCCAGATGATTGGCATTTACATTTTCGTGATGGAGACATGTTAAATGAAACTGTACCTGCAACGGCGCGTTGCTTTAACAGAGCAATTGTCATGCCAAATCTAGTACCTCCTATTACTAATGCTAAAATGATTGAAGAATATAGAAAACGTATCTTAGCAGCACGTCCAGAAGGAAGTAAATTTGAGCCGTTAATGACATTATATCTTACCAACGAAACAACTCGTGAAGATATCATTTTAGCCAAAGAAGTAGGTACAGTAGCTGCTAAGTTATATCCAGCAGGTGCAACCACAAATTCAGATGCAGCAGTTAAATCATTAGAACCAATATTCCCTATTTTTGAGGAAATGCAGAAACAAGGTATGTTACTGTTAATTCACGGTGAGGTTACAGATGATCATGTTGATATCTTCGATAGAGAGAAAGAATTCATTGATAGACATCTGACTCGAATTGTAACAACATTTCCAGAACTTAAAATTGTTTTTGAACATATCACTACTAAAGATGCTGTAGATTTTGTAGTGTCATCTAACGACAATGTTGCAGCAACTATTACTCCTCAACACCTATTACTAAATCGAAATGATATGTTAGTAGGAGGTATAAGACCACATAATTATTGCTTACCTGTATTAAAGCGTAACATCCATCAACAAGCACTAAGAAAAGTTGTCGCAACAGGAAATAAGAAGTTCTTCTTAGGAACAGATTCTGCTCCCCATGAAAAAGATATGAAAGAATCAGCTTGTGGCTGCGCTGGTTGTTACAGTGCTTGGAGTGCAATTGAATTATATACCCATGTTTTTGATGAGTTAGATGCCTTGGATAAACTCGAAGGCTTTGCTTCCCATTATGGTGCTGATTTTTACGGCTTACCTAGAAATGAAGGAACAATAACATTGGTGAAAGAGGATTGGACAATTCCAGAGCAGATAATTCTACCAAATGGTAATCCAATCGTTCCATTTTTTGCAGGTCAGAACTGTACTTGGAAATTAATAGATTAATTATTTAAAAATTGTAAATTTTACTATATTTTTCATTAATATAATTCAAAAATGGTTCAGAGGATGGAGGAGTTCCAGTCGCTTTCTCAATTAAATCCGAGGGATGATATAATCTTCCTTTTTCATGAATATTTTTTCTTAACCAATCTAAAATTGGAAGCCAATTTCCTTCTTCAATCATTTGATTAACATTTCCAAATTCATTTTTCATTTTATCAAATAATTGTGCTGCATATAAATTTCCAAGAGTATAAGTTGGGAAATAACCAAATGCACCCATCGACCAATGAATATCTTGTAGCACACCTTTTGTATCATTTTCAACATTTAATCCAAACCACTCCTTGAACATACTATTCCATACTTTGGGTAAATCATTTACTTCTAAATCTCCGTTAAATAATTGTTTTTCAATTTCATATCTTAAAATAATATGTAAATTATATGTTACTTCATCTGCTTCAACCCTAATGAATGAGGGTTCAACTTGATTTGCAATCAAGTTCATTTGAGCAGCATCAATATCTTTCGGGAAATCGGGGAACTCTTCTTTGAAAATTGGTAATGTAAATTTCCAAAATTCTTCAGTTCTTCCAATCTGATTTTCCCATAATCTAGATTGGGACTCATGAATACCTAATGAGATTGCAGTTCCTCTAGGGGTTAATGCGAATTCGTCAGGTAAACCTTGTTCGTATAGGCCATGGCCAGTTTCATGCATAACCGCATAAAGACATGAAAAAGGATCATCTTCGTCATATCTTGTAGTAATTCTTGTATCTCCAGTTGAAATAGAGATTGAAAACGGATGGGCTGAAATATCCATTCTTCCTGAATTAAAATCAAAGCCCATTTGTTCTGAGACCTTTAAACAAAAAGCTTCTTGCTTTGGTATCGGAAAAGTCATATCTAAATCAGCAATTTCCTGTTTTTCAGCGGCTAAGATTTTTTCTAGAACTTCGATTAATCCCGATTTTAATTTAGCGAACAAGGGGTCTAAATAATCGACAGTTAAACCTACTTCATAATCATCTAATAATGTGTCATATGCGGTTTTTTCGTTTCCGAGATAACTTACTTTTTCTCTAGCAAGTTCTACCAATTCTGTTAATATTGGCGCATACATATTAAAATCATTATTTTCTCTAGCTTTAGCCCAAATCCCCATTGCTTTTGAGCGTGTTTTTGTTAACCTTTCAATAAATTCAACAGGTAGTTTAGTTGCCTTATCATATGTTCTTCTAATCTCTAAAACATTTGTTCTTTGATCCTCATCTAGCTCATCTAAATTTTCTTCTAAATTTGAAATCAGTTCACCCATTTTTTTACTGGTAATTGTTTCATGTGCACGTCCTGATAACCAAGCTAATGTTTCTGCTCTAGCCTTTGCACCATTCGGTGGCATCATCACAGACTGATCCCAATTCAATTGACTTTGAATAGCTTGAATTCTTGAATATGTGCTAACTTCCTGTATAAATTGTTCGTAACTCATCTTTCCGTCCCAACCTTGCCAGAAAAAACAGAATATTGAGTATTTGCTTTTTTCTTTAAGCATTTAATACAATAATTCAAACATAAGATTTATCTGGCCTATATGTGGAGAGGAACTTAAAAGATATTTTGGATGGTGAAATTATTGAAGATAAAAAAACTTCACAAATGAAAAACTTTGATAATTTTCTGAATATTGCAGCGAAAACAGTTGTGAATATTTGTATGGAAATTAGGCGTCATGAATCAGTTTTAGTTATTGCCGACCCTTCCACTAGTGAAATTGGACAAGAACTTTACAAAGTTGCATCTGAAATTTCGGATAATGTTTTGTTGGTAATTATGCCATTTACAAGACATCATGGTGATGAGCCACCCGCTTCAGTTGCTGAGTTAATGAGAACTCAGAATGTTGTATTAGCGCCTACAAAATTTAGTATCACACATACTAAAGCTAGAATTCAAGCATGCAAGGATGGTGCTAGAATAGCAACTATGCCCGGAATTACTTCAGAATTATTTGCCAGTGGAGGTATGCTTGCAGATTTTAATGAAATTAGGGAAACCATCAGTAGAGTTGGAGTTCATCTCCGTAGAAAAAGAAATATTAGAGTAACTTCACCTGAGGGAACTGATATTAGATTTGATATAGATCCTAAAAAATGGAATCGAGAAGATAGTGGAATTTGTAATAGACCAGGTATGGTAACAAATTTACCAGCGGGTAAAATTTTCAATAATTTAATTGAAGGAACAGCTAAAGGAGATTTGTATATTGACGGTAGCTTTGACTCAATGATTCTTAGTGAGCCTCTGAGATTTAAGGTCAATGATGGTATTGCTACAGATATTAAAGGTGGGCCGGAAGCTCAAAGAGTCAGACATCTTTTTGCAGAAGCAGCTAATTTAATGCCAGCTAAAGATCAGTCTTCAGTTTGGACTATTTCACAATTTGGCTTTGGTTTAAATCCGAAATCAAAGTTAATTGGAAATGCTCTTGAAGATGAAAAAGTCTTGGGAAGTTGTTATTTTAGTATAGGTTTAGAGGGTAGTAAGCTTGATGGAAACCACCCGGGAATATTAACTAGTGGAATAATTAAAGAGCCAACTGTATTTATTGATGGAGAACCATTAATAATTTCAGGAGAATTACAATTATAATTTAATTGTTTTTAAAACCACATAAGGGACAAAATCTCCATGAATTACTAAGGCTTACTCCACAGCCTTTGCAAATATTACCATTGGGAAAAGTTCGAATTATTCCATTTGTATTCATACTAGATTTTTGTTCTGAAAAAGAGTGTTTTACTGGTTTTGGTAAATTAGTAGTTTGAATATTTGAATTAATTGAAGTTTCTGAATTATATGTTCTAGTCCGAATAGGAACATTTTCTTTTATTGGAACTGGTTTTGTAACTGGCTGAATTATTGGCGTTGGAATAACATTGGAATTTATTGGTTTTGTTTTAGGAACAATAGGACTCACTTTTGAAATAGGTTTAATTTCATTAGATTCAACACTTTCATTTATCCAATTATTTGTATCAAGACTTTCTTTTTCTAGTTCTTTCATGGACTTAGGCTCTTCTTTAGGAATGATTACAGGCTTTTGTAATATCTCTGGTTTTACCAAGGGTGTAGTTGGAATAATATTTGGTTTATTTGTGGGAGGTTTTAAAGCAGTAGGTTTTTGTAAACTAGTTGTAGTTTGAGTCTTGTGTTGTGCTTTTTGATGTACTTTTTCTTGAGGTTGGATTTCACTAACTTGTTCTGATTTCTTTTCTTGGATAGGTGGATGTGGAGTTACAAGTTTAGGAGCATCAATTGCTTTAGCAGATTTTAATATTGAAATAGCTCTTGGCATTTGCATATTTTTTGTTTCAACTAAAATTTCAGTTAGTTCTTTACTGATTTGACAAAGATTTTGAATATTTTGTAATGGTTCCTCCATCATTTTATCAAATGCATTCACATATTTTGCTAGCTCATTATTACCTCCAGTAACATCACCAATAGCATAAACTTTCAATACATTCATAGGATCTAATAATAATTCTAATGCTGAGAATTGTTCTTCAGTAATTGCTGGTTTTTCCGTAGTCTCTTCTGGATTTAATCCTAAAAATAATTGTAAGTTTTCGGTAATTTTAAGTAATTCCAGAGGTCCAGTAAGTATGTAATAAATTTCTCCAGACTCAACTTGTAACCTATTACTTCCAGAATCTAAATCAAAAGTATCAGTTAATAATAAATCAGAAATTCTATTCAAAACAATTGTAATACATGAATGTCTATTTGAGTTTTCTAATTCTAATAATATTTGACTTGAATCTGTAATCCCAAAATATGCAGCGGTTTCATCAACATTAATCCCACTTGGTAATAAAGCACCCTCAGGGACATATTCTGACATAATCTACCCTTACCTGCCGACTGCGGCCTCCTTATTGAGGCTTGGCTTTTGCAGGAAATCGAGATTAAACATGATTCATTAATAGAGTAATGTTCGCCTTGCCATGGTCGCAATAAAAAAATGTGCATTATTGATTGCGGCTGGTGAAATCTCTGAAAAAGTTTTCAAAAAAATATATTCGGAAAAAAAATTGTGTGTTGCAATAGATGGTGGTTATAATTATTGTATTGATTCAGGATTTATTCCTGACGTTGTAATTGGTGATTTTGATTCATTAGATCACTCTTCGATTAATGAAGAAATAATTTCTGTTTATCAAGAAAGCCAGGAAGAAACTGATTTATCTAAGGCAATTAATTGGACACTTTCTAAAGGAATTAAGGATATTGAAATTATTGGGGTTGAATCGGGAAGGAGTGATCACATTCTTGGGGTATATGCAGCATTAGCCGAATTAGATCAAGAAAAAATGACCACAATTAATCTTCAAGTGCATCTAAATGACTTTTTGGTAACTTATATTCCAAAAAATAAGGCTTTTGAATTTAATCTCTTGAAAAACACACACTTATCCTTATTTTGTTTATCCGATAGTATAGTTTCTCTAAAAGGGGTTGAATGGGAGTTAGAAAGAGAGAATATGGGTTTTTCAACCCGAGGTATTCATAATTATTCAAGAGAACAAATTGTAGAGTTTATAATCCACAGCGGAGGACCAGCATTATTTTTCATTCAAAGATAAATCATTGAAATGGTATCCACATATTTGCAGTTTCATCCCACCAATCTATTTGACCGTCAGGATGTTGCCTCCATAAATGACCATCCTCGTCTCTATGTGTGGGTAAACCTTCAGAACTAATTTGAGATTTTGAAGTAGAAAAATCTCCTTGCATGTCATCTCCAAATCGTTTTAAAACCAGTATTGAAATTAAAAATAGAAGAAGCATTCCAATTCCAGTTCCAATATATCCCATATATTCTGATTCAACTTCACCACCACTTCTAACAGGCCAAGACGAAGTTACACTTTCGTTTCCCCATGTAGATAGATTCTGATCCCCAAGTGGCGGCATTCTCACAAGATTTACACCGTTAGTGGCGCTAATACCTTCTGAATTTGTTACATTCACAATTATTCTATGAATTCCAGGTAACCACATCTTACAATTTAATTCCAAACCATCAATCTCATCATGTTCTGGAATAGTTGTCCATGTAATTTGATTTTCAATAAAATCAGTTCCATCTGTAGGCTCAATAGTGATAAAACATAAAGTTCCAATTTCCATATTTTGGCCAGTTACGTTAAGATTAAAACTTGGTGCAGGTTGATTGATAATTGAAAAATTCTTCCACGTTTCTAGAGAGTATCCTAGAGAATTATGATAGATTAATTTTAGATTATATTTTCCTGCAGGCCAGCTACTACAATCGATTTCATCATTATTTGGTGTATTTTCTCCCGGTTGAATAGATGGAGAAATCCATGGTGCACCTAAGAATTGAACTTCACCAGTTTTATTGTATCTATGTCCAATATTGTCTAAAACATTTCTTTTTACTTTACATTCAGACCCAGTATTAAAGTTATTATCTACAGTTTTTCCTTCATGTTTGGCAATTACATTTAGTGCTACAAACGGAGTTTCCATTCCCACCATTAGATTATATTCCCCAAGTTGATATTCAGAAATTAATTCACTTGTTTCTGGATTTAAGAACTTCAATGAAATGATATATTTCCCTTCCTTCCAAGCATCAACAAAAATTGATCTAGATAA
>CEOV01041096.1_pt1 | contig 19357 bp, 19 predicted proteins | sample 530631 | NCBI WGS metagenome assembly CEOV01 (sample SAMEA2620756, study PRJEB7988) | marine metagenome | isolation source: saline water (ENVO:00002010), including
GCAGGTTGGTTGCATAATATGGCCTTGATTTCAGATATGAGTGAAGCCAGATCACAATTCCCGATATTGGAACGAATATTACCAAACGGGAAAAAATTAATTTATCTTGATAATGCTGCAACTTCTCAAAAACCAAGTTCAGTAATCAAAGCAATGAATGAGTATTATACGGGATATAATTCTAATGTTCATAGGGCTGTACATACATTGTCTGGTGAAGCAACAGAAGCTTTTGAACTAGCACGTCAGTCAGTTGCTAATTGGTTTGGTTTACCGTCTGGTGGAATGGTACTTTTTACTAGCGGTACTACTGATGCGTTGAATTTATGTGCTTTGGGTTGGGGTAAAGTGAATTTAAATTCTGGTGATGCTATTGTTTTAACTGAAATGGAACATCATTCAAATATAGTCCCTTGGCAAATGCTTGCAAAAGAGAAAAATTTAGAGTTACGTTGGGTGGATGTAAATCCAGAAACATATGAATTGGATTTAGATGATTATATTTCAAAAATAAAAGGTGCTAAATTAGCTTGTATTATACATACCTCAAATGTATTAGGTACGAGAAATCCTGTCGAAAATTTGGTAAAATTAGCACATGAATCCGGTGCTAAAATAATATTAGATTGTGCCCAAGCAGCCGCACATGAAAAATTAGATATGGAGAAAATAAACGCTGATTTTTTAGCAGTTACGAGTCATAAAATGTGCGGTCCTACCGGAATTGGAGCATTGTTAATTTCACCAGGAATTTTTGAAGAGATGGAGCCAGTGGTCGGAGGTGGAGATATGATTACGGAAGTATTCAAGGAATATTCAATATATCAGGAAAATGAACATAGATTTGAAGCGGGAACACCACGCATAGCAGAAGCAATAGGTTGGTCTGCAGCAATTAATTGGATGAGGAAATTAGATATGGATGCTGCCCACAAGCATACGCTTAAATTAGCTAAAAATGCTGCTGATGGTTTAAGAAAAATCCCCGGAATTAAAATCTATGGAGATCATTCAAAGGATGATGTGAGTGGCGTAGTTTCATTTTTACACGAATCATTACATGCAGAAGACATTGCTCGAATGCTTGATTCTATGGGTATTGCAGTTAGAACAGGTCACCATTGTGCTCAACCACTAATGAGAAGATTAGATGTTACTGCAACAAATAGAGCATCATTTTATTTTTATAATACTCTAGAAGAATCAAATGCATTTGTTGATGCATTGAAGACAATTGTTGAGCGTTTTGCATAGGTGATTTGATGAGTAAATGGCCAGAAAAAGTTCAAGAAATTATTGATGATTTTTCAGAGGCTTTAGATCAAATGGAAAGATATGAAATGCTATTTGAATATGCAACAGAAATTGATGAATTAGATGTCTCAGAATGGACAAATAAAACAAGAGTTGTAGGCTGTCAATCTGAAGCTCATGTGATTGTTGAATTTCGTGAAAATGGATTCCATTTAAGGGGAAGTTCGGACTCTCAAATTATTCAAGGTTTGATGTCAATAACTGCAATCGTATTAGAAGGATTAACTCCAGAGGAAGTTACAGGCTTTTCACCAAACTTTGTTTCTGAAATGAAAGTTTTAGAAACACTTACACCAAATCGGGCGAACGGCTTTCTAAATATGTTCATGAGGATTCAAGATGACGCAAGAGAACAATTAGGGTGATTTCATGGTTGAAGAAGAAGAGATAAGAGAAGCATTACAGATGGTTGAAGATCCAGAATTAGGTATTTCAATTCAAGATTTAGGATTAGTTTATGCTGTCCGTTTTGATACTAAAGATGAGGGATTATTCTGTGAGATTGATTTAACATTAACCTCACCTGGATGTCCTGTAGCTCCAGAGATTATGGCTGCAGCTCACAGAGCAATTTTATCTGTCGAAGGAGTTTCAGACGCTCATGTAAATTTAGTATGGACTCCAAGGTGGGATCCAAAAATTCATGCTTCAGAGGATGCTAGAATGGATATGGGGATTTGGTAATAATTTACTCTAGCCAAGAATTAACCAAATCAGGTAAAATTTCACCAGCTTTTCCTAAGTGAATTTCATCAAAAGCAAAAGAATTAGCAGGATTTTCAAAATTAACTAGAATTGTTTTTGCACCACAAGAATTCGCAACATTTACTAAACCAGCAGCAGGATATACATGTCCAGAACTACCAATTACGATGAAATAATCACACCTTCCAACCGCTTCATAAATTTCCTCTAGATGCATTGGCATTTCTCCAAACCATACTATGTCTGGTCTTACACGATTGGGTTCAGCACAACATGTGCAAAAGAGAAAATGATTCTGTAGATCTTCTTCTTCCATTCTTTCCTCAAATTTCTTACTGACTTCACAACGTAATGTACGTAACCTTCCATGCATATGAATAACATTAGAACTACCTCCTCGTTCGTGTAAATCATCTACATTTTGTGTAATTAAGGTAAAATCATCAACACCTTGTTCAAGTTTAGCTAATGCAAAATGAGCAGGATTTGGTTCTACCTGTAATAATTGTCTTCTTCTAGTTTGGTAAAATTTCCAAACTAAATCAGGGTTATTTTCCCATGCTGAAGGAGTCGCAACATCTTCTATTCGATGATTCTCCCATAAACCGTCATTATCCCTGAATGTACTAACTCCAGATTCTGCGGAAATTCCAGCCCCTGTAAGTATTACAACAGAAGAACCAAGCATTATGGCCATGTGATTTACTTCCGTGTAATAATTGTTAGTAAATCACCATCTTTTAATCGGTGTTCTAAACCAACTCTCTGCCAATCGAATTTGGCACTTGGCCCTTTAACTCTTGAATATCTGAATTTTCTTACAAAATCTCTGTGAAGTGTATTGCAAATATCTTCAACTGTACTTGTATCTTTTACTATCAAAGGCTCAACTAAATCTGCTTCTTGTCCTTGTGGTTTCAGGTAAATACTCATAAATCCTAGGTTGTCATAAATAAAATCCTTCAACTCTTCAATTCCATCACCATTGAATGCTGATATTCTCATTACAGGCCAGTTATTTGGAAGTGCTTTTTCCGCTTTTACTAGCTCTTCCTCATTTGCCAAATCAATTTTATTTATTGCAATTACAGCTCTATTGTAAATTCTATTTTGTGCTAATGTATCTACAATCATCTCAGCATTTACATCAACACGTAAAGTTACCAAAGCGGAGACGATTCCGAAAGATCTGATAATATCTGAAATTTCATTTTCAGTTAATTTGGTTTGTTCAACCGTTGATCTGACATCAATTCCTCCTCTTTCAGTTCTAGTTATGAATACTTGGGGCTTTTTCTGATTCAACCTTATTGCAGACATATCTAATTCTCTGTGAAGTACATTAAAATGTGCTTGTTGAAACGGGTCGACAACAAATAATACCATGTCCGAATTTCTGATCACTCCAAGAATCTCTTTTCCACGACCTTTCCCCTCGGCAGCTCCTTTGATTAGACCTGGTAAATCTAAAATCTGAATTTTTGCACCTCTATGAGTCATTAAACCAGGTATGCAAGTTAGTGTTGTAAAAGCGTAAGCTCCCGTTTCAGATTTTACGTCTGTTATTTTTGAAATAAGGGTTGATTTACCTACTGATGGAAAACCAACGAGTGCAACCGTTGCATCACCAGATTTCTTAACTTCAAAACCTTTTTTTGGACCACCCGATTTAGAATGTGCTATGATTTTCTCTCTTTGAATTTTAAGTTTTGCAATTTTTGCTTTTAATTTTCCAATGTGGTGTTCTGTAGCCTTATTTTTTTGAGTTTTATCAATCTCAGCCTGAATCTCCTTAATTTGCTCTTCAATGGTGGCCAATTGATACTCCCCAAGTTCACTCCTGTTGCGTTTATTTATGAATTATAATGTTTGGAAAACAAAGATTAGCGCAATCTCCTAGCATTGAGTAGAGGGGCGTAGATTGAGCATTGAAATGACAGTACATTTACTCGATTCAGTTAGTTTTTCTAATGTATGTAATTTAAAATGGGATGAAGTGTATAATCTTGCTCAAAACGGAACCTTGAGATTACAAAGGCCTGATTTTGACGTCGAATTACAAAGAAGGCACGATATTGATTCCGAAGTTGAATTATTAGATTGGATGGATTCGACAAATATTTCCAACAATCATGATGATTTTATTTCAGCAATTTGTAAAGGGATACAAGAAAAACAAATAGATTTTGAAATTGGATGCGAAGGAGTATATAATTTGATTGAATTATGTTCAGTTGGTTATTGGGAGGCTTGGGAAGCCAGATCTTATTTGTATTTTGAAAAAATTTTAGGAATTAAAGTTGTTAATATCGAAGAACTGTATGCCAAAGGAATTTGGAATGATTTGATAGAAAAAGTTACTGAAATCACTCCGCAGGAATATTCCGAAATTGTAATCATGGATTGGATGAGAAGAAGAGAAGAATTGGGTGAAACACTGGATGAAAAAAAAGATCCCCGAATTTTACCAACAATGACAAGTCATAACAAACTTACAGTCACATTACATCATTTACTTACAAAATACAAGAAAAATTCAAATTTTGAACTTATTCTAGGAAGAGATCATTTGAAAAAATCAAAGTGGGGTCATGGAGATTGGAATTTAGGTAAAATTCTACAAAAAAACGAGAACTTCAAATGATGTACAATTGTCGGCATCGATATGACTGATGATGATTCACCCATTGAGGAAGAAATTGAATTAGAAGAAACATCAGAAGAGATAGTTGAAAAAGAGTTAACACTCGAAGAAAAATTTGCTTTACTTGAGGAAAAATTGGAGAAAGTTGAGGCCGAAGTAACTTATCGAGATGCTGAAATCATAAATGTAAGGAAAAAAATGAGTGCAGAAAAATCTTCTTTAATCAGGTATTCAGGTTATAACTTATCAAATAGAGTACTTCGTGTATTGGGTGATGTGGATAGAGCATTAGCAATGATTGATTCAGAAAATAAAACGCCTGAAGCAGAAGGTTTACGTTTAATTAGATCTAAATTATGGCAAGAGTTAACTCAAGATGGAGTAACTCATATTCAAGCATTTAATTCAGATTTTGATCCGAATTTGCATGAGGCTATTACAACAGTTCCACCTACTGATGAGTTTCCAAGTGGAAAAATTGTTGAAGTTTTAGAAGAAGGATATATGTATAAAGATAGACTATTGAAAGCATCAAAAGTCGTAGTTTCTAGTTAATTATCCCACATTTTCTACATTTGGGCCGAGAAAAGGTAATCTTCTCAGATAATCCTTTTCTATCAATAATTCAATGACTGATTCATGGATTGTTTCTGACAAGATTTGCTTTACAGCATCTGTTTCAATTACTGTTGAAAGCATTTTACATGTTTCTCTAACTCTCCAACCTTCAAAAGATTCTCTATTTTCAAATTCTAAATATTTTGTTCTCCAATCTTTTTGTTCATAAAGTAGTTGAGTTTCTTTATCACTAGTCAGTAATAATCCCGATTTACCATGATACTTTTCAGCATGTTCTACCCATTTTGGTGGGTTGTTAATATCTGGAATTGGAATAATTTCAAATTTCCATTCGGGGTGTTCATTTTCTATCCAAGAACAAATCATCTCTTTTCTTTCCTTCCAATTCCATGGGTTTTCTGGAGATTGAGGACGATTTGCAGAACCAATTATAATTCGTAAATACTCACTTTCTTTTTCTTCATATGCCCATTCGATTAATGCAATGTGTCCTCTATGAAATGGCTGAAAACGACCTAAAACGATAGATCCAGGGACTGGTTCTATTTCAGGAATTTCAGGAACCATCTCTAGTTTTTCTTCGTCAATCATTTGAAATAACTCTCCACATTAATAGTTGGCAAATCAATTCCAAAATCAGAAAAACAAGAAATCATTCGTTTACATCCTTCAATCATTTCTTCTTTTTCAGTGATTCCCATAGATCCGATTCTAAACATTTTTCCCTTCAAATGATCTTGTCCACCAATAACTTGGGTTTGATACTGCTTGGCTAATCTTGATCTCCATTTATCATCAATACCTTTTGGATATAATATTGCAGTTGCAGTTGCTGATCTTTGAGACTCATCTGCAAGAAAAGCAAATCCTAAATCAGAAAATAAATTTTGTACTCCTTTAGATAAATTTTCACAGCGTTCCCATCTATTTTCTAGACCTTCTTCTTTCAATTCCCTGAGTGCTTGAATCCAACCGATTGTTAGATTAATTGCAGGTGTCCAAGAGGTTTGATCGTCTCCGGCTCTCTTTAATGCTGGAATTAAATCTAAGTAATATCTAGATGATAATTCCCCTGTTTTATTTTTCTCATTAACATAATCTATGTACGAATTATTAATTGCAATAGCAGCAACACCGCTGGGTCCTGCAGTACATTTTTGAGCACCAACAACAACTGCCTCAGCATCCCATTTTTTGGGGTGAACTGGCAACCCTCCTACGCTTGTAATTCCATCAATGATTAGTGCAACACCATACTTTTTAGCAATTTCACTTAATCCTTCAGCATCTTGAGTAATTCCAGCAGAAGTTTCATTATGGCAGAATGCAAGTCCTGAAAAGTTTCCTATGGCTAATTCATTTTCTAATTGATTTAAATCAAATGATTTCCCCCAACCAAAATCTATGTGTTTAACATTAGAAAACTCTTTTGTAATGTCTGCCACCCTTTCTCCAAATTTTCCATTAGTTGGTACTAAGACGTGATCTTTTTTTGAGAATCTATTGGCAATTACCATTTCCATAGCGGCAGTTCCACTTCCACTGACAACAATTGTTGAATATCCATCATCCCCTTCAAATGATCGTTTCCCTTTTTCAAAACTAGTTTCCGACAAGTTAAATGCAACCCTCAATAGCCCATTTAATTCTGCCATAATTTCTCTATATTCACTTCCTCTAGCAGTAATTACTGGATGAGACATTGATTTTAGGGTATTTTGAGACATTCTTACGGGACCTGGGACCAAGAAGCAATCTCCATTAATTTCCATCGAAGGTTTGCCTCCCAATAATTCATCATTTGATGATGTTGGTTCTGCCATGATACCTACAGTTAACTGAGGGTTATTCAATAAAGCGTAAGAAGGGCTCATATGTGATTACTTAAGCGGCTTAAATGTGGTAATTCGAATAGGGTTGGCAATGTTACAAGGCGCCCGTCATGAACACGCTCAAGCATTGTATAATGCGGCTGATGAATTAAAATTAGAAATTGAAGTAATTCCTTTACGATCAAAGGCAGATATTATTGGAGAAAAAATAGATGGAATCGTATTACCTGGTGGTGAATCAACAACTATGCGTAAAGCATCAGAAAATCACGGTCTTCTTTCATCACTTTTCGATTACATAGACGATAATTCTAAAGTACCGGTATTAGGAACTTGTGCAGGTGCAATATTATTATTGAACCCTCAAATGGGACGATCACGATATATCGATGCTGATGTAAATCGTAATGCATTTGGGAGCCAAAAACACTCATTCCAATCTATTTTAAAATTAAATGAAATAGAGTTTCCTTCAATAATTGAAGTAGGTTCTTCTAAAAAAAATATAGTAGAATCTAATCATGTACCACTGTTAGTTGAAGAATTGGACGAAATAAAAAATCAAGAAAAATTCCCAGGAGTTTTTATCAGAGCCCCTAGATTTGAAAAAATAGAAGAAAATGTGAAGAAAGTTGTTTTTTACAAAGATGAGGCTGTTGGTTTAATGCAGGGAAATAAATTAGCATTATCTTTTCATCCAGAATTAACTAATGATTATCGGTTTCATCGTTGGTTATTATCAAAAGCAAAAGAGAGAATTAATTCAGGTGATCCTTATTACAATTAAATTACCAGTTATTAGTTCAGTACCTCCTCCTGATATGGATGATACACAAGGATGTATCCAATGTCAAGCGGGTTCAAAATTAGTTTTGTTTGTAACAGGGAAATGTCATTGGATGTGCGATTATTGTCCTTTATCTGATAATCGGAGAGAAATTGATATAATGTATGCTAATGAAAGACCTTGCAACGATTTTACTGAGGTTATTGAAGAGGCCAAAGCCATGAATGCTACAGGGACTGGAATTACGGGAGGAGATCCAATGATGGCTAGAGAACGATCAATTGAGGCAATTAAACATCTGAAAAAAGAATTTGGTCCTAATCATCATATTCACCTTTACACTAGTATTCCATTTAATACTAAATATGCTAAAGAACTCAAAGAAGCTGGTCTTGATGAAATCAGATTTCATTTGTTGAAATTAGAACTAGAAAAATACATACCTACTATTGAAGCATGTGCAAAAGCAGGAATTTTAACTGGAATTGAATTACCAGCAGAACCAGATAAGGCTGAAATTTTAGAAAAATTATTAGATCAATTAAATCAAACATCTATTTCGTTTATCAATTTAAATGAATTAGAAATTACTGTTGGAAATTATGAAAATATGGAATTAAGAGGATTTAACATTAGTAATGAAATTACTGCAGGTGCTGAAGGTAGTGCCGAACTTGCTCTGAAATTAAAACATAAAGTGAGTTCTGGAGATTATAATTTCCATCTAAAATTTTGTACTTCTCAATATAAGGATGCTGGACAATTAAGAGCAAGATTTTCTAGAAGGGCAAAAGCTAATTTACAACTTTGGGAAGAAATTTCAGATGATGATACTATCGTTTTTGGAGCAATATATTCAAGTGTTGAAGATTATGAGAATCATATTCTAGAATTAACTCAAGAATTTGAATTAGATTCTAGGTGGATAAATTGGAATTCTAAGTACGAACGAATTGAATTACCAATTTCAATTGTTGAGGAAATCTGTGATGAAATAGAGATTCCTTGTGCTCAAGTAGAAGTTCATCCAACACATGAAAGACTAGAAGTGGGCTTAGTATGGTTGAATAATTATGTCAAGTAACGGCTCAATATACCAGTAAAGTCATTATTGTGTTAATATTCCGAAGGATGAGTTAAAGTGTTAGATGCCATACAAAATAGAACTGGAATGGATTTGAAAGTTTTTTTCCAGAAACAAACATGGCAAGCATTTTTAATTTCTATTGTTCTTTTTTCTTTAATTGCTTATTCGGGATTAACAGTATTTGGGATGACTACTTCACGATTTGGTGTAAGTGATGATGCACAATTAGCACCTAATTTTGAGATGATTTCATTAAATCGTACAGGAATAGAATCGAATTACACTAATGAAACAGGATGGTTCGAATTAGAAGAACATAGAGGAAAAGTAGTAATTCTTGATTTTATGGCTCATGATTGTCTTGCTTGTCATGGAGTCCAATATCATCTTGAAGATAAAATGCAGGAATGGTATGATTTGGATTCTGAATATGAATTATTAATTGTTGCAATAGGTGCTTGGTATACTGAACCATTTGATTATTTGAACCAGTCTGATGATAATTATCATGTCCCCTATTACTTTACTGGAAAAGGAAGTGATGAATCAGTAATAGTTAATGAATCAACTAATGAAAGGGGGGATTTGAGAGAATTCTACAATGCTTGGACAATTCCAGTTGTATATGTAATTGATCATGAAGGCTATCTTATTGCTAAGAATACAGGAACAGGTTTAGATTGGGACGAATTTGATTCTACTGTTGAATTAGCATTAAATGGCGAAGCTGAAAACCTCAGGTTTGGACTTTCAGAAGTTGATACTTCTATGCTTGGTATCTTTACATTGGGATTATTTTTATCGATATTAGTATATTTTTCTCCCTGTGCATTTCCAGTTTTACCAAGTTTTATCACTTATTATATCTCATTAGGTTCTCGTGAAGAAGAATTAATTGAACAAGGAAAACTAAAAGGTAAAATGCCTAAAGCTTGGGTTATTGGATTACTGTCTGGATTGGGAATGTGGACCTTCTTCTTGCTCATTGGAATCATAGCAGTAATGATGGGGGAGGCATTTGAAAAATCAGGGATAATTAGTCAGATAGCATTTATTATTGCAGTTTTACTTGTGATTTTAGGATTTTTTATGTTAACTGGCGGTACTGCGCATTTGATGGGATGGGTTCAAAATTTAATTGATAAATGGAGTACTACAGAAAATGACGATACTTTTACTCCACGGAGAAATATGTATCTTTATGGAATTGGATATGCCGCAGCATCAATAGATTGTACTGCCGCAGCAGTTTTACCCTTCATAATATATCTATCAACACAAGGAGGTAATTCAGTATCATTTGGATTATCTGGCTTGATGATTGGACTTTTATTACTTATGATTTCAGTTACTGTAGTTGTCAGTATGGGAAGACAAGTAATGATTGATTTCCTGAGAAGATCTACAGCTATGATTAAAATGGTTGGATCTTGGATGATGATGTTTGCAGGAATAGGTTTGATCTTAATTATGTCAAACCCTGCACTGCTAGGTTAATTATAGAAAATTTTCGAAATCTTTTTCATTTTCAATTGTAGAAATACCTTTTGTGGCTATTAATATACCACTAATTCCTAACATTATACCTGTAATGAAATCAAAGAGATAATGTTGTTTTGTTGTCATAGTGCTAATAGAGATTAATACACATAAAGTCCAAAAAAATAAGGGTATTATTCTATTTTTAATTAAATTATTATTCATCAATGATTTTGGAAATCTAATTATTCCTTGATTGAGTTTAAGACCTCTAATAATTGACCAGCAAAAAAATATTGAAAACGATACATGTATTGATGGCCATGAATTATATGGAGGATCTGCAAGATACAATATTTCGTATAATGTGGCCTCTAAACCAGTTCCAATATCTAATCCATTTCTGGTATCGATTTTAATTGGCATGAGAATGAATGCCATGAAGCAAAAAGACGCTATTAATATCAGGCTTTGATAAATGAATATACATTCCATTAGTCCCTTTTTATTCAAAGGAATTGAAATTGCAACTAGTATGAATAAGAAATACCACGTACTGTAAATATAGATTGAATCCCTGATGAATGGAATATGGTCATCGAGCATTGAACTTGAGTTAAATATTGTAAAATTCCTCCATTCAGCAAAATTATTTGTTAGGAAATAACATACAGAAATATAAGTTGAAGAAATCAAAAAAATACTAATTGGTAAAGCCAAAGGTTTTGTTCTTAATTGCAACCTCCAAATTGGTTTCCAAATAGCCCAAGGTTGGAAAAATATTTTTTTAAATATTTTTTGAAACATTCTTCACTCACGCATCCAAGGCATCGATTAATTGATGAGCTCTATCTACTAATTCTATTGGATTTGAGCCAAGAACATACAGAGTTGGTACCCATCCAAAATCACCTTCGTCGATTAATATCTGTGCGTCTTTAGAAGATTTATCTGGTACACTTTTAGGTGCATTTGAAATATTTAATCCTAATTTTTTACAAACTGTATTAATTTTTTTACTATATTTTTTGGGAAATGCTAGATTGAGTATTGCAGTGGCCTCCGAACCGAAAGATCTTGTTTTTAATAGAACACCCGCCAAATGGTAACTCGCTCCAAATTCAGGCATTGAAAGGTATTTTATTTGATCATTGATAATCCATAATCTTCCTGGGAATGCGGCAACATCTTCAATATCTTGAGCTTCAGAAGTACATGCAGCAACATTCATACCTATTGCAGGCTGCCATTTTTCAATTTTAGATATCACAAATCTTTGAGTAATCCATTCTAGTCTTCTAAGTAAACCTGCTCTAGATTGACCACGATCTAAGTCTGTTCCTGTTAGAATCTTATCGAATCTAATATTTCTTCCATCATCAAAAAGGAATTCAATAACATAACGTTGTTGTTTTAATTTTGCATCAGGTCCTAGATTTGAGAGTAGTTGTGTCATTTCTGTGGCCCATCCATCTATGACTGATTCATCTGCACTACCCTTTAATTTAGGAAGTGATCTACCTCTTTGTCTACTGATTGTACTTTGAGTCATGCCTATCATTGCAGAGATATTTTGCTGACTCCATCCTTGAGCCTGTAATGATCTCGCCACTTGCATTTGTAGTCTGTCTAGCCATTTCGTACCATCTTCACCTAGCATATTCCAACGTAAGATAAAGGGGTTATTCAATGTGACGCAAATCTTATGCATTGCGCATACTTTTTCAAAGTTCTACAATTATCGGCTCTAAGTCCTCTACAGAAGGATCAATATGAGCCCAAGAGAGAATAAACAAATCATCTCCTACTTGTGCATGTCTTGCAGCAGGGCCATTTAAAGCAAAAATTCCACTACCTGCTTCACCTTTAATTACATAGGTTTCAATTCTTGAACCATTGTTAATATTTACAACTTGAACTTTCTCATTCTCGGTTAATGCTGCTCTTTTCATTATGTTTTCATCAATGGTTATACTACCAACATAAAATAATTCAGTTTGGGTCACTTTAGCATATGCTATTTTTGATTTTAGTTTGGTTACTAACATCTTATACAAGCCTGCGATTAATAGGTTGTATAAATTGAAATCGGTTTAGGTATTATTGAATACCGTCCGCGTTTAGAACATACTGATGGATGAAAACAAGGTCAAATTATCCCGAACGGCGTGCTATGAGCAACATGTACTTGCAGGAGCAAATTTAGTTAATTTTCATGGTTTTGAATTACCAATGTGGTATACAAGTATCAAAGAAGAACATATTGCAACAAGGAAGACTGCAGGATTATTTGATGTGTCTCATATGGGTTTTTTTTCAATTAGTGGTTTAGGTGTATCTAAATGGCTCGAATCTTTGGCTACTCAAAAAGTATCTTCGATTACAGAAGGTAGATGTGCGTACACTCATTTTTTAGATTCTGAAGGTTCAATAATCGATGATATGATTTTTGCTGTAACTAATGATGGTGAAATTTCAGAATTTAGGGATGGATGGATTGATACAGAAAGCGAAGTAATATTGGGAGTTCCTAATGCTAGTATGATTGAAATAATGTGGGATTGGTTTCAAAAATATTTACCCTCAGATGGTTCAATAATATTGGAAAATTTGTCTGGTGAAACGAGTATTCTTGCGCTTCAAGGTCCAAATTCTAAAATTTGTTTAACTTCTGTTTTGGGAGAGCAAAATCATATTGGTAGATTCAAATGTCAGGCAATTAAAGAAAATGATTTGGGAATTTCTGGTTGGATTCAAGGGACAGGTTATACCGGTGAAAGTGGTTATGAGATATTTATTCCAAATTCCCAGGCCGAATTATTATGGTCGAAACTATTGGAAGATACTAGTAACTCAGGAGTTGTTCCCGTAGGTTTGGGTGCTAGGGACACGTTAAGATTAGAGAAAGGATATTTGTTATCAGGTCAAGATTTTTATTGGCCAGGTTTGGGAGATATTGACTCGCATGAAAATTTAGTTAGGAATACTTTGGAAACACAAGTCCCATTCGGATTAGATTTAGATCATGATTTTATTGGTAAAAAGGCAATGCTTGAAAAGAATTCAAATGAAAAATTTTGGGGATTAAAATATGAAGGGCGAGGCCCTTCGCCAAGGTTGGGTCATGTGGTGTATGAAACCGATGATTTGAATTCAAATAAACTTGGAATAATTACATCTGGAGCACCAAGTCCGAGTTTAGAAAATAAGGGTATTGCGATGGGTTATTTTTCAGATGTTGAGTTAGGACAAATAGTATACGTAGCAGCTAGTAAAAGGAAACTAGTAGCTGCAAAAGTGATAACTCCACCATTCATATAGAATACAAATATTCATACTTCGTTTTGAAATGGATAGTACATGGACCAACTACCTAACATGGGTAGAGAAGATGAAATGTTGAAAATAATGGGTTTTAAGTCAATAGATGATCTATTTTCAGATATACCAGAAAACGTTCGCTTTTCAGGCCAATTACCCCTAAGAGGACCACAATCTGAAGAAGAAATATTAAGAGATGCAAAAAATTTGTTGAATGCAAATATAACCTCTAAAGATAAAATAAGTTTTTTGGGTGCAGGGTTATATCGTAATTTTGTTCCGTCCTTGGTAGGACAATTAATTGGGCGTGGAGAGTTCTTAACATCTTATACTCCGTATCAACCAGAAGTTAGTCAAGGAATGTTACAAGCGATGTGGGAATTTCAAACTATGATTAGCGAATTAACAGGATTACCAATTTCTAATGTTAGTGTATATGATAGTTCTACTTCTGCCGCAGAAGCAATTACCTGTGCAGTCAGAGTACACAATAAGAAAGCAACACAAAAAGATACTGTTTATGTTTCAGAATTAATACCTCCTAATAGACTATCAGTGATTGAGAATTATACTAAAGGGGGAGGAATTATTCTAAAAAAATTAAAACATGACTCCAATGGTTTGATGGATCTTAATGAATTATCAAATGCAGCAGGTTCATGTGCAGTTTATGTTGAACAACCTAATCCTTTGGGAATCTTAGATGAGGGTATCACTGGAATCAAACAGATTATAGGAGAATCAACTGCACTAATTGTTGGTGTCCAACCAACATCACTAGGTATTTTAGAAGCACCAGGTAATTATGGTGCAGATATTGTTGTGGGGGAAGGACAACCTTTGGGTGTTGGAATTACTGCCGGTGGACCTATATACGGAATTTTTGCTTGCTCTAAGAATTACCTAAGACAAATGCCAGGGAGAATTGTCGGAAAAAGTGAAGACGATAGTGGCAGAACTGCTTTTTGTTTAACATTGTCAACAAGAGAGCAGCATATTAGGAGACACAGAGCAACTTCTAATCTTTGTACTAATGAAACATTAATCGCATTAATGGGTGCAATGCACATGTCTCTTTTAGGACCAAAAGGAATTGAAACTTTAGCACTTAGAAATCTTGCCGCAAGACAGGTCCTAGAAGAAAAATTATCGACAGTTGAAAATTTGGAATTTCCTTACTTAAATTCTAGTCACTACAATGAATTTGTTATCCGGCTTCCTTTTAATGCACAAAAAGCATTAGATTGGTTAGATGAAAATGGAATTATTGGTGGTTTTGCCTTATCGAATTGGTATGAAGATAGTGAAAATGATTTGTTAGTTTGCGCAACAGATCAAACAACTATTGAGGAGATTGAAACATTTCGGAATAAACTAGAAACTTTGATGGAGGTAGAAAAATGAGTAATATTTTTGAATTTGAAGGAGTAATTGGAATGGGTTATTCTCAGCCAAATGCTCTTTTAGAGCAATCAAAAATTAAAATTCCATCTGGATTAAAACGTAAGAACCTTCCAAGATTACCATTAGTTTCTGAACCTGAGGTTGTTAGACATTATACTTGGCTTTCATCAAGAAATTTCGGAATTGATACTGGATTTTATCCATTGGGGTCTTGTACAATGAAACATAATCCAAGAGTGAATGAAGTGATTGCAGCAATGCCTGGAATCACAGAATTACATCCTTTACAAAAAGAATCACATCAACAAGGATTGCTTTCAATAATGTATGAAATGCAAGAAATGTTAGGAATATGTGCAGGTATGGATTCTGTTACTCTTCAACCCGTAGCTGGAGCTCAAGGAGAATTTACAGCGATTAGATGTATACAAGAATATCATAGATCAATTGGTGAAGGACATAGAAATAAGGTAATTGTTCCAGATTCTGCACATGGCACAAATCCTGCAAGTGCTGCAATGTGTGGTTATGAGATAATTGAAATACCTTCTGGAGAAGATGGATTATTAGATATTGAAGCTCTAAAAGCTGTTGTTGGTGATGATACTGCTGCAATGATGATTACTAATCCTAATACTCTAGGGATCTTTGAACATGAAATTTCCAAGGCAGCTAATATTGTACATTCCGCTGGAGGACAAATGTACTATGACGGAGCAAATTTCAATGCAATTTTAGGAAAAACAACTCCTGGATTGATGGGTTTTGATGCTGTTCATTATAATTTACATAAAACATTTAGTCAACCACATGGAGGTGGAGGTCCAGGATCAGGACCTATAGGTGTGAAAGAACATTTGTCTAAATTTTTACCTTCACCAATGGTTACCCGTAGACCACGCGAAGATTCTGATGATGTAGGTGTTGATGGTGATTGGTGGTATATGTTATACGATCCAGCAGAATCTATTGGTAAAGTACAACAATGGATGGGTAACCCAGGGGCTGTTGTCAGATCTTGGGCCTTTTACAGAAGGTATGGATTCCAATTGGAAAAAATGAGTGAGCATGCAGTATTAAACGCAAATTATCTTCGACATATAATCATGAATCCTTCAGAAGAACAACTTGACAAAATACCTACGATGCCTGCGGAGGGATCCGATGTCAAATTATGTAAACATGAATTCACTCTTAGTGCTACTCCTTTGAAGGAAAAATATGGAATTACAGCAATGGATCTTGCTAAAGGTCTTTTAGATAAAGGATATATGGCACCAACTGTTTATTTTCCATTAGTAGTACCTGAATGTCTGATGATTGAGCCTACAGAAACTGAATCTAAGAAAACCTTAGATACATTTGCTTCAAAATTCCATGAGGTTTTAACAGAAGATTATGAAACATTACACAAAGCGCCTGTAACAACTCACGTTGGAAGGGTGGATGAAGTTAAAGCGGCTAGGAATTTAATTTTGAGATTTGAATTCGAGGATAATTAGATTATTTTTTTAAGAATTCGACTTCTTTTTTGAATTGGATTTTTAGATATAATCACACAGTTTTTCAATTGTTGAGAAATATCTATTTCTGTATCATAGTATATTGTGGCCCAAGGATTATTATTATCATAGAATTCCGTGATTTTAACGTGTAACTCTACACCTACATTATGATTTATTCTTTGTTCTCTGAATGTTCTCCCTCCACCGTTTTCTAAGATGAATTGGGCAATTTCCATTGCATTGATAGAAGAAATATATCCAGATTCATCTAAAAATAATTCGGATTTATGTTTACATGATTTTATTAATATTTCTGGCTCATTACACACTTTTTCAGCAAATTTTCTCTCAACCCCTTGTGCGATAATCATTTCTTTAAATTTCTTTAATGCGGAGCCATTATTTAATTTATTTTCAATTTCTATTTTCGCTTTATGTTCTGAATCCTCTAATCCAGAACTAAGCAATAATTCAGCACCTTGTGCTATAATCAATTCTCTACAATCCTCAGGTCCACCTCCCTTTAGCAGATTGATTGACTCAATGATTTCAAGGGCATTTCCAGACATTAAACCCAATGGATTATTCATCTCGGTTAGTAAAGCAGTAGTTTTAATTCCCATTTTATTTCCTGTTTCAACCATACTCTTTGCTAATTTAGTTGCGGAATCAAGATCTTTCATAAATGCTGCAGAACCTACTTTAACATCTAAAACTAAACTTGAAATTCCTTCTGCAGCTTTCTTTGAAATAATAGATGCTGTAATTAATGGTAATGAAGCAACAGTTGATGTTAAGTCTCTAATTGCATATAGGATTCTATCTGCAGGTATCATCTCTTCAGTTTGTGTTGTAATTACACAACCAATTTCATTTACAATCTTCATTATTTTGTCAGGATTTAATTTTGTATTAAAACCATGAATAGATTCTAATTTATCAATTGTTCCACCAGTGTGTTCTAGGCCCCTACCTGCTATCATCGGGACTTTAAGACCTATTGATGCTAGAATAGGTGCTAAAGGAATACTTATTTTATCACCAACTCCTCCTGTTGAATGTTTATCAACAACATGTTGTTTATTTTCCCATTCAAATTTTATTCCCGAATCTCTCATAGATTCCGTTAATTTTGTAGTTTCTTCAGTAGACATTCCTTGTATGTAAGTAGCCATTAAGAATGCTCCTATTTGTTCGGGTTGTATTCTATTTGAAGCAATAGAATTAACTAGGAAGGAAATTTGTTTATCCGTCAATTCTTTACCGTCTCTTTTTAGGGCTATTAATTCTGGAATTCTCAAACTATATCCCTCATGAATCCGCTAGGCCAATCTCCACTAATCTTTGATGCAAATAATCTCCTGCAGTTATACTTTCAAACTTCTGTTCTCCACCAGTGATTTCGATGAATTTAGGTAATGGAGTTAAATCAATTTCATTACGAGGATGAACAAACATTGGCATGGAAAAGCGTCTTAAATTTGAATTCTCAGGATTAACAACTCGATGAGTCGTTGATTTAAACAATCCATTTGTAATATTTTGAATCATGTCTCCAGTATCTACCACAATATATTCAGGTCCAGTTTCTACTTTAAACCAACTTCCATCATGGTCCATAACTTCTAAACCTCCTTCAGTTGAAGCACAGAGAAGTGTAATTAAATTGATATCTTCATGTTGAGATGAACGAACACTATTAGGGTTTATATTATCAGGTATGGGTGGATAGTGAATTACTCTTAGGATTGTATTTCCATCTTTTGCCATTGAGGTCAACCAATTTTCTTCCATTCCTAGATATATTGAACATGCCTCTAATAATTTATTGCTACATTCTTCTAATTTAGAATATAATGTTTCTAAATTATTCTTTAATTCGGGTACCTCTTCAGGCCAAACATTATGTAAAAAATTTCCATACTCTGGATGTTGTTCGTCCAATGTTCTTCCAACTTGGTAAAATTCCTTTAAATCTGGAGCTGGATTGTCCTTTGAATGTTCTTTTCCAAACCTAGTATACCCTCTTTGACAATGAATCTCATTTTTTTCATATTTTGATTTTATATTATATTCATAATTAAAAAATTTTTCAGAATTTTGATAACACTGAGATAGTAAATCAAGTTCAATTCCATGACCCTTTAATGCAAAGAAACCTATGTCTTCCAATGCATTACCCATATTTTTGATAAATTTATCTTTATTAATTTCAAAATCACGAAGATCTAATTCAACTAATTCACGCGACATTGACACCTGCTTTACTTTTTATTTCAATAACTTGTCGTGTAAAAATGGTTATCCGTTTTCATTATACCATTCTTTTAGTTGTTCCATAGTCCAACCTTGTGCAATATATGCTTCAACTACATCCCTTGTCCAGCCTGGTAAATCAATAGACTCATCATTTTCATCGTATTTTGGTGTATCTGATGCATCTAAAACAGGTGCTGAAAATACAGCCTTTCTATGTTCGTCTTCACTAGCAGTTGCACCAGTCACAGCGTCTAATACGGGAGATGCATATATTGGTGTATCTTCATCATTGAAATCTGGATTTTCTAGTCCCATTGCTGCATCATCTATTGCTTCATTTGTTAAATCAGCAAAAACTTCTTCTGTTGCATTTTTTCTATTCACGAAGAATATTGCAATTGATCCGACAAAAGCTATGGCAGCAAATCCCATTAATATCAA
>CEOV01034229.1_pt1 | contig 18754 bp, 30 predicted proteins | sample 530631 | NCBI WGS metagenome assembly CEOV01 (sample SAMEA2620756, study PRJEB7988) | marine metagenome | isolation source: saline water (ENVO:00002010), including
CTTTTTCTTCTTAATTATATCAACGTCACCGCCTCTTTTCATACGTTTTTTCATGGCGCCGCCGCCTCTTTTAAGAACTCTTTTCTTCATTCCAACCATGTCGGTATCTCCTATATTTTTGTCGTTTTAAAACTGTACCCTCATAGTAATCTGAAGGCCAGTGCTCATAATAGCCAGTCTTACGTAGGTTGTCACTAGCTTTTTCTAGTTCATCAAATTTTTGTATCAACACCATCATGAACTCGTTCTCTGGCTCCCAATCGCCAGTGTCTAGGAACTCTACAGGCTCCTCTTCCTCATCGTCCCAGGGGTGTGACCCCATAAGATAAATATCTTTCGGCACTAAAATTCTATTAAGTATATCAATTACAGATGAAAGTTGTTCTGGTTCGTACCCTATGTCGTCGCAGCCAACTATGACTATTTGTGTGTCAGGATCTTTTGCTAACTTGGCGCCCTCTATTATGGTGTCCTGAAAGTAGGCAAAATTATGACATTCCAATATTTTGTATTTATTTTCTAAGCGCGCCCTCTTGGCATAAGGACAAACAGAAACACCTAAGTGTTTGTTCTTTGGCTCAATATGTTTTTCAGACCACTCTAGTATGTCGTCAGTTATCGATTTCATCTAAATGTTTTTTAAGCATGTCAAGTAACCAAGGATTGTCTCTGTAAACACCCATCATGGCGTTTGATATTGTATTGACAACCAACTCTTCGGCGTCATCTTCTTTAAGTGGGCCGTTGGCTTGGTTAAGTGAATAAATATATACGACCGCATGTAAGATCTCATGCCACGTAGTGTTGCAACGCTCCTGTGGAACTAAACTATCTTGAATAAGTATGGTGCCCTCGCGCGGCCTGTACTCACCGTAGCTCTCTGTCATATCATCTAGAATAAAATCTGGTTTTACGTACTTGATTTTTATAGTTCTATACCCAACTTTAACTTTAGTAGGGCGGCCGTTAGCTGGAACCTCGTTGGCGTCTTTAAGTTTGCTCTGTTTATTTAGACCCATATTATCTCCTTATATACTATTAGGGGGATTTTGACCCCAGTTTTATTTTTTAAAAATAAAATTTGCGCGCGCGACCAAGTGTGAAAAACTGCCAAAAATTGATTCACTCTACCGCCCTCTACCACCTGAAAAAGGCTTGATGGTAGACAATTTGTTGTTTGTTTACAGGTATTTACCATAGATTCTACCGTCTACCGCCTCTTTCCAGAAATTTTTTGTAAAAAAAACTTTAGGGGGTCAAATCTCCACTTATACGTCGGAGGTGTTGACTCGCTTTGCTTCACAGTAGAAGCCCCAGGTCTTGAGTTTGTGTCCGTCTTCGTGAATACCGTGTATCCTGAAAAGTTCTTCGACAAGATCAGCTTTGTTGTCCCAGATGTAATCCAAACATTCGCCACGTCCCTGGAACTGTTTAGCTTCGTAGTCGGTGTAACCATACTTATTGGTCCCCTCGTACCACAGCATTGCTGTTATCACCCATACTATTGTAGAACTCATTGACTCTCCCCAAAAAATCGTGCTTAGCTTGCCTAAACTCTTCTCCTTCTATCACGAATTGTTGGTAATAGCCATCTTTACTGCACATCATAATGACACCTTGTTCTATTTCAGTGCCGTGAACTACGTCATGCGCCATGCCATATGCTGCCATTTGTAGAAAGTAATCGCCCACCCATTCACGTTGTTTGGGTTTATTCGTTTGTTTAAAGTCAATAATACTTACCTTGTCCTTATACTTTGCCACCAAATCCACGCTCCCCGCATATAGATCCGGGTAGTAAAGGACAGCTTCTATGCCATAAACTTCTGAACAATCATTCAATCCACGCTCCACGATTATCTTCGCCATAGGCTCGGCCTCCTTACCGCGTGTCGTCAGATCTTTTGTAGGTTTACCTCTTATCAATTGCTCTAGGTAATAGTGCATCGCCGTACCGCGATCCGAGGATTCACGTAATATTCTTTTTGCTTCAGCCTCACCCACCTTCTCGCGCCAACGTCTAAGGCCCTCCTTCTTATCTTCAGATTGTGTTCTACCCAGTATCGTTGTTACAGACGGCAACGGCTTACTCTCACCATCAACGTTGTAATGTCGTAACCCATTGATCGGCGCGCGCGTGCTGCTGGGGTATTTATATGTATCAGTTGCTAATTTCATGGCATCCTCTCAAAAACTTTTGACCACTTATTGCGCCATTTTTTATGTTTTTCTTCTTCATACTCTTCCTTTCGTTGAGCGTCTATTCGTTTTAAAAACTCGTCCCATCCTATGTTTCCTTCTCCTTCTATCTCTAAATCATTAGTGGGGCCTGTGCCTGGAAACAGTTTATCTAGATAACCACCACAACGCCAAAGTCTTCTCATGTCTCCATCAGAAACGTTTGTCGGCCTAGCGTGCAGTGTAATTTCACTGTCAAAATACATAACCTCGCCGTCTTGCCAGTTGTGTGTGTAAATATACTGAGGTTGATTTATTATAGACCATATGTGATCATAATATTTTTTAGATTCTTCTTTACTCATACCTTCAAAATGATCAAACCACGGTCCAGGAAAATGTATCCCACCAACACCACTGGCTGTCTTTGCAGCAAGAGGAGCCATCAAACCGTTAATAGGACAAGCGCTATAACGTAAAAATCTTTTTTGTTCTTCAATCAAATCGCCGCCGTACATATCTAAAGACTCTCTGTGAGTTCCATAAACTATCTTCAATTCATTGACCTGAGTTAAGTCTTCCTGTGATAAGTTTGCGTACGCTTCTGCTGTAGACAACACAGTTGTTTGACTGCCTTGACAACCCTCGACACTAGCCAAGCCCAGACACCTACCTCTTTCTTTAAAAGCTGGTTGGTCTGAATGCCAACCCAACTTACCGTTTGTAAATATTCCTTGTGGTCTACCTTTTTTATCTTTTTGAAACGTTACTGTCGTCATGCGATCTCTGTGTGCGGGATCAATTAAACTACCGGCCTGGATCAAAGACTTTCTAATATCATTCCAATGCACACCTTTCAACATGCCAAAAGCAATGGCCAATATAATTCTAGACTTAGTTGGTGATCCCCAACTTGTTATAACTTCGTAATGTCTTTGTTCGGTTAGTTTCTGTCTGACAACAACACACTGATGGTCCGCTAACGCTCTACCCAAATCCGGTATGTGCTCGTCGCTATAGATATCGAAATCAAAAGCTTCTACAGCATTTTGTAATTTTTGTAGTTTCATGTCCAAACCCGTCCTGATGATATTTCAAAATTAGGTTCGAGATAGTTCTGCCAGTCTGTAATGCCATGCATCTCCAATATTTCATGCGTTGGTAAATCACAAAAGTCTTCGTAAAAATATGTAATATAGTTTGTCTTTGTTTTGAGCTTTTCATAATACAGTTCTTTCGCAAGTTTCAGGTTGTTTACCCAAGACATCAAAACAAAATCATCGGGTTCAAACTTACTGTATCGTGACGCTTTATTGTCTCCTGCTTTGACGTGGTATCTGCCTGTTGTAAAACTTAAATACATTGATCGCGCTTGCGCTTCTAAATCACGTCGCTCTATGTTGATCCAGGTATCACAACCAAACGTGGCATCACCTGACAGCAACGGATACTTCATCAAAATGGATTTGTTTTCTACGTGTGCAAAGTTCAACAACAACTTAAAAAGTTCAGAACGTTTGTCCCAGTCACCGTCTGTTTGTTCCAACGTTCGTCGCGTTGGTTCGCCCTTTATTATTTTTGCTCGTGTGACCAACATAAGTTTATGTAGTTTTGCTTTGATAAAATCAGAACACATAAACTCATTCAAACCATAATAGTCTGGTCCTTCGGGTATCAAATAATGTTCACGATCACTAATTGATTCTAACGTGCCAACAGCTGTGTCGCTGTTGTGTTTAGCTCTGTAATATCTGTCCAACACATTAAAGAACAATGTAGAACCACATCGCCCCGAATGTATTATTATTTCACTTCCCATTTCTCGTTTGTTTTTCTTTTTGCTTCCTCAATAAATTTCTTAATCATTCTCAATTCTAATTTCAGTTCTTTGTTTTCAAGTCTTAGTTTTATAATCTCTGGCCATAAAACTTCTTTCCATTCATGCGCTGTCATTTGCCAGTAATCTAAATATCCTTCAACTTGTCTTTCTAATTCTTTTATATATTTCTCATCTGTGTCTACAATATCTACGCTGCCTACATATTTATATTTATGCCCTGTTACTTGTAGTCCCATCTGTCTTTATCCAATCTATAAAATACTTTATCGGCCAGTCGTTAGAGTAATCACGCGGACGCTCATGATGTTCCTTGTGATTGCCTTCACCACCAATCAATATGTTTATCCACCGCCTGTTTTTGTGTACAAAATCAATATCATAGTGAAACCAATTTACAAAAAACTGACTGATTAGACTATAACCTATGGGAAAACAAAAGGCGAGTAAAAACCAATCGAAACCAAACAACAGCCAAACCCCGATCCCCGTTGCGTAGACCTGGATTGGCGCCCACTTATGCAAGAACATGATCCATTTGTTTTGTAAAAGGTGTCTGACACCCACCAAAAGTCTCAAATCAGGCTGTGGTATGTTCATCCAATAAGGTAGAAACGTTCTCAGCCATCCTTTGAACTTAGAATCCTCGGTCCACGGTGTGTGAGGATCCATGTCTGTTCCAAGGTACCTGTGATGATGCAGGTGTGTTGCCACCCATCCTACCGGACCCGATACAGTTCCATACACACCAAAGAAAGCCAGTACGTTGTACCAGAACTTTGATGTTCTAAACGCTTTATGTGTAAACAATCTGTGATAACCAACGTTCGTACCCAGTGTGCCCACCATGACGGCCAGTATGTATGTAATAATTAGTCTTGGGTCCAGATTCCAAATGTATTGCCACACCCAACCCAACGTAAAAAATGTAATGACAATGTATGTAATTGTTAAGTAGTGCCTATCGTATTTAGCTGGCAGTATTTCAGTGCCTTTGAACATATTATTTATATATTCTAACTAACCTACAAAACGAGTCTGAGTCGTTTTCAATAACAATAGAATTGCTAGTTTGTTTCTTGCTTGCGTGTTTATTTATTACTTGTCCGCCTATCTTACATTGCTGACCAAAAACAATGTATTCGTCGGTTCCAACTTTATTGCTTGTAAAGCTACCACCAACAGGTATGTCTGTTTTTTCAAACGTCCAGCCAGGACTATGCTGCATCGGACACAACATAACAGTGTCGTCTTTCATAATTTCAACGGACGCAATTGAACAGTTTGGTTCTATTTTAGTCGCAGACGAAGTCCAGGTAGAACTAGTGTCCATGGTACACGTGTAAACACCAGATATGCTATCATCTGTTTTTTCTAAAAGATCAGGAGACGCTGACGCACTATTAACTATGCTTTCAAACTCATCTCTGTGAGATAAATTAAAACTATCTCCTTCTTTCCATTTATAAGTAACCTTTAATATACCTTCTAATAAAAAATAATTATTTGAAGTGTTAATTAAATAAGGTTTACCATCAACTTCAGAGTGTATAAAATTTCCATTAGAATCTTTTAGGTGTTCTGCAGCAGACTCCCTCACTATTCTTTGTGTTGCTTTTGTGCCTTCACTTATTGACAGCTGCACTTTGTTTTCTACGTTCAACAATTTAAAAGGAATATTTAAAATCATATTTCATCCAAACTAACTGGGTCTTGATCTTCACTTGGTTGTAAAGCTTCTGAGCCGTGTGTATCTTTGCCTTTATGTATTATAGTTGCTTTGCCTGGTCCCATGTTGTGTATAACATAATAAGTAGGATCATACTCTGCCTCAACTAACCATTCATTTAAAAATCTATCCAACCAATAAAGTTCTTGTCTTTGAAATTGTGTGGTGCCGTCTAAATGATTTCCCATGAACCAACTTTTAACTGAAAGACCTTCTTGATCTGGAGTATATATGTGTTCCATGTTGCTAACTTCCGTCTCAACGTCATCAACTAATAACATTACTTTTTCCTTTTCTTTTGTTGTTACCGTGTACGTAATTTCCATTTTACTGATTTACTGTAAAATTATTTGTACCACTACCAGGCATGTTCCAGTTAACAGCGTTCCATCTCCATTGTGTTTCATTGCCCTGAGTATGAGACGCTGATGCTCTGTTTAATGTAATTGTGCCCGCAGAAGTTCCTGTAACACTCATAGATGTCCAACCGGAGTTAGGGTTATTACTGTTTGTCACTATAAAAAAGTCAGTCTGGTTTTTCCCTTGATAACTTCTTACCTCTTTCCATGTTGGATTAAAACCATTTGAAAAAGCGGTTGGTTGTGGATTGGGACTTAGTGTACTACCGGGGATAAAAGAACCATAACCAGTAGACGCCGTTACCGAATTTGCTCCCATGGAATATTGATAAGTAGTCGGAACAGGCGCCGTGTTGCTTTTACCATAAAACTGGTTAACGGAGATTGTGCCTGACGATGGTATACCTGAAGTATTGGCGTGTGATGGAACGTTTGCTCCACCGCGGTAATACTCATTTAATGATATAGGATTTGAGCCCCCGAACTCAGTTTGGATTTGTGAGAAGGACAACGGGCCGGAATTGGGTAGGGTCATAAAAAATTTTTTCCTATACTAAATATGCCTTTTTAAAATATATTATTCCATTTTCATAGTCAAATTCACAAGGATTACCCATCAGTTCTTCTGGAGTCATAAGGCCCATCCTGGCCCAGTTTGTGTGTCCAAACTTAGATTTGCAAAGTTTATCTATGGTATGAGCCGGTATCTCAGGAAACACATCTTCAGCCTCGTACGGCGCTCCTGTGTCCTCTGGTATCCAATCTATTTCAAACTCTTCTATCATTCTTTCATAGCATACGGATCAGTAGATAGCTCTCTTTGCTTCTTCTCCGGCTGCTTCCCCATAATAATATCTTCCATGTTCTTGTGCAGATAGTTTGCCATTTGACCGATCACGTTGTCTTGAGACAGCGTGTCAACCAAATCTTTCAAAGACTCACCGTGTTGCAGACATCTTGATATCAGCTTGCCTGATGCTCTGAGTTCTCGATCCAGGTATGAATCTGTTGGTTTGAGTTTGACCCAGAAAGCCATAGGTGTAAGTCCAGTTTCACTTGCTGTATAGTCTAATATGCCAACAACACGCCTACCATCGATTGGTAAAGCGAAAGTTGCACTCATCATCCTATCCGGAATATTTTTTCTCACACCTCTATTTTCCTTAATCAAAGTCATTTCTATGCTCCTCAATAAATTGGTACAAAGAAATATTAGTTTCCTTGACCTGTTGTATTTCAAGCCACATAGTTTCTATAATAGAATACATATTATACATGGTGACTATATTTACAATCATTAATCCTACACTTATTGCTAAAATTACCCACACCAGCAAATCGCTAGTGGACCATTCTAGCTTGATCCTCAAGTCTTTCATAAGCTTTTGCCTCTCGTCTATCAAAAAGCTGTTTTAATTTATTGTTCCATATGACTTTCATGTCATAATCTTTAGCTTTTTTCATAACTTTCATTATGTTTTCTATTCGTCTCTCTGTAAGACTCATATAGTTTCTCCACTTTTCATCCATTTTGGTTCAGTGCCTCCTTCAACATTAACCCGACATTGGCTTGCTGGCAACCATACTTCGCCCTGACTGTCACATTGTGGGCAGTTTACCTGGTGTGCACAGCCTGCAGGCATACGAATAAAGCCATTCCCAAAGCACCTGGGACAAATAGCCTTAACCTCGTGATCGCCCGTTAGATCTACCATTTTTCTTTTTCAGTTCTTTTTGTAATAAATATTCAATGACTTTTTGTACACTTACAGGTACTTCAAACCTGCTTTGCGCTAAACTCATTAATTTATCGTGCGTATCGGTGGATACAGACACTGATTTAAATTTACTTATATCTGGCATTTTTACCTCTTTCTTATGTTATTATATGGGATTATATATAGCAAATAATACATTTGACAAGACATTATTTTAATATATTTTAGTAATATTTCACGCCTTCAACAGTAACGGCGGTTTTTTTATTCATAATAAAGTTCCTTTCCGCCGTTACTAATCTTTCACTCGCCCTCTTTCTGTGTCTGGAAAACTTACCCAACCAGTCACTATGTATTTTTCCTGCGTGTGAGAAACTTGACTTCTATGCATGTGTGTGTAATGAGCTGGCCAAATTAATGTTTTACCTTTCTCTGCACTTACTTTTAAATCTTGATAATAAAATTCTGTACCCCCATCAGGCACATCATTTAAGTATGTCATAAAAACATATTCTCTCCTGTAATTACTTTCAAAAGCTCTTTCAGAATGCCATTCTGTAAAACCTCCACCTGGTTGATAGTACTGTATAATCATGGCCTCCCATATCAGTGGTTTAAAATAGCTAGCCCATAATTTATCTCCCAGATCAGGGGTATCAAAACAAAGTTCTTCTGAATACTTATGTAAACATCTGTTTAGTGCCATAGAATAGTTTGTAACAGGTTCTATTATATGTTCTGAAGGAGTTCCTATAATTTTACTGTTTGTTAAGATGTCATTACGAAAATATAAATTTGTAGCTTTTTTCACTGGGTGACTATGATTGTGTGTTTTCATAAAAATAGTGTCTCCTGCTGGTTTTTTTAATAGCTCTAAATCAGTTTCAACTGGAGTTTTTTTAAAAAGATCTATTAAACCATCACATATAGATTCTTTAATTGTATACGTTCCAATAAATTGATTTTTTGCTATAGGTTTCATTAGTTTCTTTTAATTATCCAACTGTCGTCCAAATAGTTAAATGTTATTTTTCCATTGACATGTTGTTTGTGTCTTGTTTTGCAAGTTAAGCATTGGTAAACTCTTTCGTCTTCTTCGCTGACAAGTCTCATAAACGGAACATAATTGTTGCATTTATCACAAACACCTAAAATTATTTCAACTGGACTTTCGTTACTGTATTTCACCCCAACTTACACCTTTTTCGTAGTCGACTTTGTTGGGGACTTGTAGCTGTACCGCTTCTTCCATAATGTTAATAATTCGCTGTGCCTCTTCAGGGCTTGATACTGAGATATCAAGTTCATCATGTATTTGAACATGGGGTATAACTCCTTCGTTGTAAAGAGCCAGCATAGATTGTTTAGTCATATCTGCAGCCGACCCTTGTATTAGTTTGTTAAGTGCTTTGTATGTGAATGCTCTTTTAATCCCCGGTCCATGCTCCCTTAGTGCATCTGCGTGTGGTAGTGGTTTCTTGATACCAAAACCATGCGGCTCCCAAAGATCAAAGTGACATAGTCTTCCCCCAATCGTTCTAATCTTACCAGAGTCATCAGCTCGTCGCGATACAGCCTCCGATAACATTTTTACAAAAGGCGCTTTCTGATGATACGTTTTTAAAAGTTTCTCAGCTGCGTCTTTCATAAGACCTAGTTCTGCCATGAGTTTATTTTTACCCATGCCATACATAATACCTAAATTAATTGTCTTTGCTTGTTTACGTTCGATGCCGGCCATGTCAGCAATCATCTGGTGAAAGTCTGCACTGCCATCGTTGTATGCATTTACAATTGATCCTGTGCCTTCTAACTTCATCAGTGATGCAAAGTGTACTAAAATTCTTGGTTCCTGTTGGCTGTAGTCAAAGCAACCCCAGGTATGTCCCTCTTCTGGTATAAACAATGATCTAATCATCGGTCCAAGTTCCTTGTGTCGTGCAGGTATCTGTTGAAGGTTCGGGTTTGCATAACTAAATCGTCCAGTAACTGTGCCGCCTTGATCAGATCTAATCTGATTTATCTCAGCGTGTATCCTGCCCTTGTGTTCGTGTTTCAGTATCGTATCAATAAATGTTGTGTTTGCTTTGTTTAATTCTCTTGCTTGATTAATTAATTTTGGAAACTCAGCAGGGTGTGTTGCTAAAAAGTTTTTTGTAAAACTTGGTGCTCCCTTTTCTGTTCTATCGTAAGGCATTTTCAATTCATCAAAAGCTTTTGCAATGGATGCAGCAGCCCATATCTCAACGTCAAAACCTGCTATCTTATTTACTTTATTTAATACATCTCTTTCTTGTTCAATTAAATCGTTCTTTGTAAGATATGCTTTCTCCAAATCAACGCGTACACCTTTAAATTTCATATCGACTAGACACGGAAACAAATTTGATTCTAGATTAAATATATCCCAAAGATCTTGCTTGGTTATTTCATGCTGTAGTGCGTGCCACAACTTCAGTGTTATCTCTGCGTCTTTTTCTGCATACTCACCTACAAAAGGTGCCGGTAGTTCCCACATGCCTGATTTTGGATTGACACCAAAATCTTTTGCGGCCTCTTTTAAAAGAGTTTCATTCTTGCGCATGCCAATATAGTCTTTACCAACAGAGTCTAGTGTGTAACTAAATCTGTTCTCGTCAATCAAACTTGCAGCAATCATTGTATCTACGATGCCGCCGTTTATATGGAAGCCAAGTGATCTGATCCAAGATACATCGTACATGGCGTTGTGAAATATTTTTGTGGAGGTTGTTTGTAGTAATTCTTCAAACCAATCTAGTACCAATTCACGGTCCATGTTCCCACCACCTCCATGCGCTATTGGAAAATAGCCGGACCAGCCTTCGACCGCAACAGCTATGCCGACTATTTCCCCGTCTCTTCTTACCGAACCTGATCCCATTGTTATCAGGTTTGGATCTCGTGTTTCTAGGTCAATCGCAATTTCTGAATGACCAGATAAATCTGGTAAATGATCTGGTGGAACCCATTCTGTTTCTGGAGTAAATAATGGTTGTTGTAGTGTTCTCATCTGAAATTAATATTAATAGTTAGTCTTGCTGGTTTGTCTGTGCATGTAGAACTACAATGTATAATGCTTTCGTCTGTGTACAAAGCAGTGTTAAATCTACTTGGAACTTTTATTGAATCTTTGCCATCAGGAAAATATTCGGTGTAACCATCGTTGTCGTTTACATAATATAAAATAGTTTTCTCACCTTTTTCTGACCACTCAAATTGATCATCGTCAAACGTGAAATCAAAATGCTTTCCATGTTGGATTATTTCTTGTGTCCTTGGGTACATATTAAACTTTATCATTCTTATGTATTCTATACCCTTTGTTGATAAAAAATTACTAAGTAAAGAAAGCGCTTCACCACTGTAAACCATACTTTGATTTGCGTCTTGCATATTTGATTCAAACGCTTTATGTGAAAAATAACCATGACCAGAATCATCGGTTGGAGTTGCGGCGTTCCAACTGAAATACCATGGAATCGCTGTGCTAGCCAAACACTGATGTATCTTGAATGCATCTTCAGTTGGTAAAAAATTTTCTATAACTTTAAACGTCACTTATACTCTTCCTTTAATTTATTCAAAAACCAAATGGCTTTATCCAAATCTTCTATGGGTTTGCCTTTGTGCTCGTGACGCCAAACATATTTTATAGCTGAGCCTTGTAGATAATATTTAAAACCATCACCTTGACATGACTTGATTGCATCTATGCAACCTATGTCGCCTTTGTTGTAGTGTGATGGAAAGTTTACTGGGTCGTGTTTTTTAGACATATGTGCATTCTCCTGTGTCAACATTAACGTTTAAAATGTTTACCCCCAGTACCTTTTGAACATCTGTCAACGATCTGTTTATCTTGTATCCGTCTCGCTTTCTTCTGCATTCAGACTTAACGTCGATGAGTATAACCTCATATTCTTTTATTGCAACTAAATCAACAGCCCCTTGTTGTGACATGTTTCTGCAAACTAGATACCCTTGATCCCACAACCACATCGCAGCAATGTATTCTGCTTTGTCACCCTTTATGTGTTCATGAAATCTCACAGTATGTATGCCCTGTCATAATTTTTTGGTTCTAGTATGTGTAGTGATTGCTTCGCCCTTGTTACAGCAACATAGAAAGATCTGTGTAATTCATCTGGATCACGATCATTGTTGTCAACAGCAGACTTAGTAATATCAGGAAGAAGTAATACATTGTCAGCTTCACCTCCTTTTGCAGCATGTATTGTTGATAGTGTTAGTCTTGGTATTTGATTAAACTTTTCTTTTTTTGATAACATATTACGAATGTAGTTTTCCGTATTTGTATCCAACCCTGCAAACGCTTTGTACCAAACATCATTTATTTGTAATCCGTGTTCCCCGATGCAATCTTCTATGAGATAACTTTCTTGTTCATCCATCGTTGCACATTTTTTATATCCTGGTGCAACATTGTCACCTAGGTAAGAATAAATACTTTTGATTGAAAGATAAGGTAAAAGTGTTTCACTGCCTCTCCAACGTTCCCAGTTTTGTATCGCATGTAGTAATTCTAACTTGACTGAGTTTTTGCCTTTGTGTGAGTAGTACCAACCACTTTGTTCTACGTATTCTTTTACATCGTCTAAAAAGTGATGTGCGGTTGTAAGTATCAGCCATTCACCATGAGTCATATCAACTTGCGCAATGTCTGAATAGCGTGTCAAGTCTCCGTATTCTTGTCTGGGTAAATATGGTTTATCAAATCTGTTTGACACTTTATTAATTATGCTTTGTGAAAGTTCGTGTATTGGTCCGCCTGGAACTCTGTATGATTGACTCAAAGTATCTACGTGATCTACCTCTTCCTTAAGAGCGATAAAACTATCAACGTCAGCGCCAGCCCATCTAAATATAGCTTGATCATCGTCCCCTGCAATGTAGGTCTTGTCTGCTTTCGCCCAAAGAGTCCTGACCATTCGCCACTGCAAAGGTGAGAGGTCCTGTGCTTCATCAATAAATAGTACGTCGAAAGATGGAGATACACTTTGTTTAATAAATTTTTCCAACATGTCGTCATAATCGTAAAGACCCTTTTCTTGTTTATATCTCTTAAGTTCTTGATCTATAAGATATAAGACATCTCGTTCTATGTCCATACTGTGTTCGTTTTTGTCGTATTGATCTAACACAGGAATTTCTAAAACCCTTGCTTTGTTGATTAATCGTAAGTACTCATTGTCAGAATTAAATATGCCATCCTCTTGGCTGTACCACGCTGTCTTGATAGGTATACCCATCTTAACTCCAAAGTCTCTGTAATCTCCATGACCCATCACTCTTTCTTTTTTCATGCCTAGTGTTCTAAAAGCAAAAGAGTGTAAAGTTCTAAAGTTAGGAATATCTTTGGCATCGATCATAAATTTTTCTTCTGCTCTGCGTGTTGCTTCCCATGCAGCTTTTTTTGTAAAAGAAAAATATCCTATGTTCTTTATGTTTGTACCGGCGCGTATAAACTCATCCACTAAATCTAATAGCGTTGTAGTCTTTCCAGTCCCCGGCGGTCCTAGTATTATAGTTTTCACTAAAACGGAGTCTCCTCGTATTTAACTTTACTAAGAGCAGGTTTATCTTTTTTCATAGCTTTTATTTTTATAACTCTTGGTGTTTGGTTCTTTAGAGTCATTCTAATCTCGTCTTCAAAGATATCGTCTAGCTGTTTCATCAGATTACCTGTTTTGACTTTGTCAATGTCCCAGTTGTTTCTTTTACAAAAAGAATAAAAGTCATCCATTCTAAAATATGTATAACCTTCTTCTGTGTAAGACATTTTATTTAGTATGTCGTCCTTTGTTCTTGCAGCAGGTCTGTTCACTGTAAAGTCATACAATAAGTTTATAATCTGATTTATTGGATTCAAAGATTCCAGTGGTTCTACTGTTTGTAAGTTTGACATCAATGGTTTCAAATAAACTTCTCTCCAATCTTGAGCTTTCATAATAGGAGCGACAATGTCTGCTTGTTCCAAAAGTGCCAAAGCAAATAAATTAGGATTATGTAATTGTTCTGCTTTCAACTCAACTCTTGTACCATCAACATTTAAAAACCATTGCGGTGGATTAGATGTTATCTTTGTAAGTGTATCTAGTTCTGGCATCTGTTCTTCTTCAAAACCAACACCATGCTTTTTTGTTCTGCATTGAGCAGGTTTACAAACACTACAAATAGGTTGTTCTTTACATCTGTATTTATCATAACCTTTTCTGGTTACAGATTTTATTACCAACTGCACTTCTTGATAACTAAGTGGTGGGTCCATATACTTTTGATTATACATACCAACCTGGTTCTCCCAGTCATCAGCATGCGCTTTCTTGCAATACACAGCCACGTTAAATAGTGCATTGTTTCTTGATCCTTCACCAAAACCCTCTATCGCTAGTTTGTTTAGGCAAGGTGGTCCATCAGGAAACGCCTCTTCTTTTTTAGTCTTTGTTTCTTCTCGTATAGTTATACCTTCTATTTGTTCTCTGGTCTGTGCCCATTCATCATAGATAGTATAAAACTCTTCTAAGTTAGCCGCTTCGCCACCTGATTTATATGTGTACCTCAAACCACGAACGCCGCCGTGATATGGTAAATTTAAAAAGTTACCCGTATCGCCACGCTCAACTAATATTTCAGTTTGTTTCGGAAATATCTCACTACCTCCATAACCCAAAGCTTCTGACATAGCTTTTAGTTTTGTCTGCATTAATATTGCAGGTACAAATTCTTTAGCAAATAAAAATAAATGTGCACCACCAGACTTCGATCTAAAAGTCACTAATGGAAAGCCCATGCCTTTTACATTGCGCATTACATTTAAGTGATCTAGATTGTATTCATCTATATCAATACAACCCCATCTGCACATATTGTTTTCATTGATAGGTATTATTCCTAAAGCTGGATCTTTACCATCTAAGTGATCCTGCCATAAATAGTCTACAACTTTTTCTCTTTTGATTTGCGCTTTAGCAACGGCTTTACCTTTATCGGTTACCTCACCTGTGCGCCTCATGATTCCGTAGGCACTGTTATTGCCTTCGAATATTTCTTTGAACTTATCCATAGTTCTTGTACTCCTTTCTGTATTGTACAATTTTGTCTTTGTTTTTTGTCCTGTATTCTTTCTGATACTCTTTGGACTTTCTGTTTCTATACTCTATTCCTTCTGGACTTTCAAGTATCTGTTTTAACAGGGTTTCTAAGGTTTTTATCCGACGCCTCATTTTCGCCATTGTTTTCGTCCTGTAATATTTTCTTTGATAGTTTTCTCTGTCGCTCATCTCTCTGTTTCTTAGACTCCTTTAAGCTTATGTCCCACAGTTCATCTTGCTCCAACCAATACTCGTCGAAGGTCAGAGACGCGTAAGGGGGGAAAACTTTACGCGTCTCTTTCATGTTAAAATGGTACCGAGTCTTGTGCCTTTGACTTGGCCTCACCTTCACCATGATTCACCGCAGTGTTACCAACACTACCGGCAAACTGTTTTGCAGCCTCATACAGGCTCTTATCCTGTACAGGACCGATCTTTTGCACATTCCAACCAAACCAAGTTCCCTTGTCATTTGATTGTTGAACTGAGCTAAGATTGTACACGTGACTGTAAGAAGCCGGTGTGAACAAACCATTTGCGCCTTTCAGCTTAATGCTGTTCATCATCGAGTTCCATGATCTACTTACTTTCAACTGTGTTGATTTCATTGTGATCAATGCTTGCGACATGTCCTCCATCATAACAAAGTATGATGCAGTGTTTTCAAGATAGTTACCGTTTGGTAATCTATCTTTATAGTCAGAACCCCTGGTAGTATCTTTAATGATACCACTTGATACAGGGTGTATCGCAACAGGAGCACTTGTGCCCTCCCCACGATCAGACCACTCAACATATTCCCTCTTGTAACCGCAAGGTAATACATTGACGCCTTTCTCGCCGTCGTATGTTTGCTTAGTCACGGTATTGAATATCATACCTGCCTCAGCGCCCTCAACATACTTTGAGTCCCGTTTGTTTATCTCGGGTGATAGCTGGCCTAGCACACGCAAAAAAGGCATTGCAAAATCGCCCTGCCCCATTTGGTCCATACCACCAGCTTTGTCTTCTTCAAACATACCCGCTAGGGCTATGTCTGATTTTTCTTTTTTCGCTACTTGGTTCATGTTTCTTTTCTCCTTGTTCATGATTCGTTATTTCCGGCTAATTTTAGTTTGGTCTTTCACAAATAAACTGAAAGACTCAGAGGGCATGTCGAGGCCGGCCTCAACACGCTCTCTGTAAAGGGCCTTCAGGGTCATAGGCTCAACTTTTGTTTTTTGTTGAGGCTCGTACCCATTGGTCACCGCAAGATCAAGCAACTGCTTGGCCTTGTCATCCTCGCCTTTTCCGAACTGTACGCTAACTTCGTTTTTAATGATGTCAGCCAGCCCGTTATCACGAAGCCATTTGTAAGCTGATTCCATATTATCTTTTCTTATGGTGCAGTTGTATGTCTTTCGAACATCTACAGTTCTGCCATCAGCTAATTTCAAAGATGCCAAACCTTGCTCTGCAAGTAAGTTTGGTATTATCTCTGAACTAATCTTGTCTGCTTTTTCTTTTTTTGATTTTATCTGTTGTTCAAGTTCTTCGATCTCATCTTCATAAGTTCTCAGCTCTTGACAATAGTTTGCCAACGTATTGATATCAGATTTTTCTAGTATCTCCTGTTGATCTTTTTCTAAGTCTTCATAGCTCATCATAGTCATGTTTTTTTCTTCTTTCTTTTGGTTGGTTTTTCACCTGGCTTATCATCTATCAGGTAAACTGAATCATTAATTAGTGAATGTTGTTCAACAAAATCTGCTATTTTTAATTTTTCTAAAATTCTTTTTGGGTATTCAAAAGATTTTAATTCTTCTGTAAGTGTGCTACCACCGGAGCTAAATGCTTGTCTACCTGTCTCGAGTCTTTGATTAAAATCAAAAGTTAATGGATAGTACATTCTCTCCTGTCTGTCCCACTTCAACATATTAAATAGTCCATGCGTTATATCGCCTACAATATAAGTTGACAGACCTATGATTGCTGGGTCACCTATGCAAAGTATAAAATCTCTTGGTTCAAAATCTTTTAAATTTTTTTTCATTTTTCTGACAAAAGGTGCAGCACTGTAGACTAATTGTGATTTTTCAGGTAAACAAAAAACTAATGTGCCATATTCTTTTGCAGCCATAATGTTAATACTTTCTGGTGGATGTTGTAAAACATATACCATAGGTTCACTTGGGTTTTCCTTTTTAAACTGCAAAAAATCAGCTAAACTCTGGGGTTTATATAATTCAAAGTGTATATTTCTCATGTTCTAATTTCTATTGTTGACATATATTTATATATGATTATATAATTGTCAACAAGAAAGTATAATATTTTATGATAAAATACAAATTTAAGACAAAGCCATACGAGCATCAGCTTAATGCCTTGAAAAAATCCTGGGCCCAAGAAACATACGCTTTATTTATGGAGATGGGTACAGGTAAATCTAAGGTATTAGTTGACAATATAGGTATGTTATATGACGCGGGAGCTATACGAGGCGCCATAGTTGTTGCACCAAAAGGTGTTTACAAGAACTGGGATCAAATTGAGTTTCCTACACATATGGCAGAACACGTTGAATATTCAAAAGTTTTATGGGAACCAATTGCGTCGAAGAAAAAACAAGCAGAACTAGACACATTGTTTGATGGAAAAGATGAGCTTAAGATATTGATAATGAACGTAGAAGCTTTTTCTACATCGAAAGGTCTGGACTTTGCAGACAGATTCCTTAGCATATTTGGTAAGAGGGCTTTGATAGGGATTGATGAATCTACGACGATCAAGAATCCGACAGCAAAGCGAACAAAAAATATTTTAAAAATAGGGAATCTAGCGAAATATCGTAGAATCTTGACAGGCTCTCCAGTTACAAAGTCACCGCTTGACTTGTTCAGTCAATGCATGTTCCTCGATCCATACTTATTGGGTTACGACTCATACTACGCGTATAGATCTCGTTATGCAAAAATGGTTGATAAATATTTTGGCGGTCGTCGTGTTCAGGTTGTAGATAGTTATAGAAGACTTGACGAATTAACAGACAAATTAAAAAATTTTTCTTACCGTGTTTTAAAAGAAGATTGTTTGGACCTACCAGAAAAAGTATTTACAAAACGTTTTGTTGATCTAACACCTGAGCAAGATAAAACATATTCGCAAATGAAAGAAATGGCTCTTGCTATGTTAGAAAGTGGTGAGGTTATGTCTACAATGAATGTAATGACTCAAATGATGAGACTGCATCAAATAACTTGTGGTCACTTCAAAGCCGACGACGGTAAGATTACACACCTAAAAAACAATCGAATAAACGCGTTGATGCAATTGCTTGACGAAACTGAGGGCAAGGTCATCATCTGGGCAAATTATGTAGAAGACATAAAAAATATAGTCGAAAATTTAAAAAAAGCTTACGGAGATGCGTCTACAGTCGAATATCACGGGTCAGTGGACCCTAGGGTCCGCCAGGAGCAAATTGCTCTATTTCAGCAAAAAAACGGCCCTACACGCTATTTTGTAGGAAATCCTCAAACAGGAGGCTATGGAATTACACTTACTGCTGCAAACACAGTAATTTATTATTCTAACAGTTATGATCTTGAAAAAAGATTACAATCAGAAGATCGAGCTCACCGTATCGGCCAGACTGGCAGTGTTACCTATGTTGACCTGATTGCTGAAAAGACTATAGATGAGCGCATAGTCAAAGCACTAAGGGAGAAAATTAACATAGCTAATGAAATTATGGGCGAAGATATCAAACAGTGGATCTAGAGAAGTATATTTTCGTATTTGGTCCGTCCTTCTACTTT
>CEOV01011802.1_pt1 | contig 18707 bp, 36 predicted proteins | sample 530631 | NCBI WGS metagenome assembly CEOV01 (sample SAMEA2620756, study PRJEB7988) | marine metagenome | isolation source: saline water (ENVO:00002010), including
CCGCCAAAACTGTGGCGGCGCATTTGTCAACGTCCACGACAACTGCTCTTCTGACTAACTCTGCATCATCGGGGAAAGTGTTTAAGATAAACACTATCATTGTGTCAAATGTCGATGGAACAAACTCGGCAGATGTTACAGTTCTTTTTACCGATGCTAGTGCAAGTGATAGTTTCAATATCTGCCGTACCATTGCTGTTCCAGCAGACAGCACACTTGTTCTGACTGACAAGAACAGTGTCCTCTATCTTGAAGAGGGTGATGTCATCAAGGGCGGTGCTTCTGCGGCTAGTGATTTAGATATTCTCATTTCCTATGAGGAGATTAGCTAATGCCTAGGCTAATTCATGGTAATGGTGACTTGATGTCTGCCGCCAAGGGCAGTGTCATTCAGGTTCAAAATCTAGAACTTTCGCAAGCGCATGATGATGCAGTGACTACTGCAAATTCTTTTGATTTTAACACCAACTTTCAACTTAACATCACTCCTTTTTTTGCAAACAGCAAAATACTGATTGAGTGCCATGTGTATATCGTTCCTCTATCTACGTCAACGGTTGCATCTGGAAGAATTGTTAGGATAACAGGCGGCGTAACAACACAGGTTTCTAATGATTCTGCTGGTTCATCAGACACAACGACTGGCTCTATGGTTGTCTACGCTGATAATGCCTCTGTGAATTATATGGGTAACAATTGTAATAGCCTTTCGTTTTTTGACAGTCCTAACACAACAGCACAATGCACTTATCGACTGCAAATAGCAGGTAATACCGCTAGTACATCAGTAGGTTTTGGGCAGTACGGTTTTGGCGAATCGAGTTATGGAGGTACTTGGATACCGACAAACACCATGACCCTAATGGAAATCAGGCAATAGGAGGTGCAGGGATGAGCAACGCAAGAAACTTATCAGACATTGTAGGCGGCAACTTTAACATTCCTGTTGGCTCACTTGGCAATGCTCCCAACCCTATTGATGCTGGCACTATTGTTTCATGGGCAAAGGACAGCACACCAACAGGCTGGCTTCAGTGTGATGGCTCTGCTGTTTCTCGTTCAACATATGCTGCTTTGTTTACTGCTATTGGCACAACCTATGGCACTGGTGATGGCTCGTCTACATTCAATTTGCCTGACCTAAGAGGCAGAACGGTTTGTGGCAAAGACAACATGGGGGGTAGCGCAGCTAATCGCATTACATCTGCGGTGACTGTGGATGGCACAGTGCTTGGTCAAACAGGTGGCTCACAAAGTCACACATTAACGCAGGCTGAAATGCCTTCACACAGACATGGTGCGAATTATAAAAATGGCGATGTAAATGATTATGTTGGTGGTTCAGCAGCAAGCTATGGATTACAAACTACATCCAATAGCCTTTATGTTACATGGACTGCGACAGGTAGTAGCAATGCTCATACCAACATCCAGCCCTTGTTAATTGCGCTATATATTATTAAGACGTAGGTGATGAAATGACACTTTGGAAAATTATACGAGAACCTGATGGCAAAGGCACTATTATCAAAGATGGCGTTCCTTACGAAGATTTAGATATTAGCTGGCTGCCTTCAACAATCAGGGTGGTGCAAGGGCAAAGTGATGGCTCTGCTTATGTCGAAAACATAAACACAGAAACAGATTTTGTATCTGATTTGTCGGCACAAAGTTGGTATTCAGATATAGGCACAACTTGGCAGAACAGGCATGACAATCCGCCTGAAGAACCTGCTTTTGAAAATTCTGGAGGATAAGTTTATGCCGCATATTTATGATTTAAACCCAGGGCTAAATCCAAATCCAAAGCCCAAAGACAAGAAGCCTGAGGCAAAAACAAAACCAAAGGAGGAACCACCTAAAAAGAGGGGAAGGCCGAAGAAGGCCAAGTAGGTATGGAGTATGTTGGAGTATGTAGCAGCAGCGAATGCGGCCTATTCGGTAGTGAAGAGGGCCATTCAAAACGGAAAAGAATTGCACAGCTGCGCCAAAGCCATATCTCAATTTACTCATGCATCAGATGACTTACGAAAAAGCCACGAACGAAAAAAGCGTAGCATATGGACAAAGTTTCTGGGCAAGGAGGACAACGACCTAGAAACATTTATGCACCTTGAAGGTATCAAAGCAAAAGAAGAAGAACTCAAACAGATGATGATATACCTGGGCCGACCAGGTTTACATAGCGACTGGGTCAAGTACCAGGTAGAAGCTAGAAAGCGCAGACAGCAAGAAGCTGAAGACAAGAAGCGCAAGATAAGAGAACTCAAAGAAAATTTAGAGATAGCAGCAGCATGGGTACTGGGTGCGATTGCCCTTACCATTGTTGTTGCTTTTGTAGTGTGGGTTTTACAAAGGAAGGGAATTATCTGATGGGCAAGAAACTGCAACAAAAATCTGTTTACGCAGAATACGATACAGATGGTGACGGCATTGTTTCAGATGAAGAACTTGGTCACGTTAAAGAAATTAAACAAACAGAAGATGCTACCAGAAAGAACCTGGCTCAACTAAGAATGGCTAGATTTTCTTTGATAGCAATGGGAGGGTTTACTATTGCCATGTTCTTTGTGCCGATAGAAAGAGTTAACGCTTTATCAGATATCAGTAATTTATTTTACATTACTGGTGGCGGTATCGTTGCAGCTTACATGGGTACATCAGCATGGGTACAGAAAAAATAAAATGAATTATGGCAGCAAAACTAAATGAAAATACAGAGGTAGCTTTACCTCTTAGAAATATTATCAGCATGGTTGCGGCAGCAAGTGTGGCAACCTGGGCATACTTTGGCATCATTGAAAGGCTAAATACCATTCAGACCAACCAGACAATGATGAAGGCTGACCTAGAAAAGAATACGGAGTTTCGTATCAAATGGCCCAGGGGTGAGATGGGTTCTTTGCCAGCCGACAGTGAACAGTTTATGTTGATTGAACACCTGGCAAAAGAATTAGAAAAACTACAGGAGCAAATAGAAAGTGGGCAGGCTCCATTTGACCAGCAGCAAAAGTTAACTCTGGAATTTTATGAGAAAAGGATTAACGATTTAGAAGATAGGATAGAGGCTTTGCGGTCTAACGGATATGGTGGCATGAAATGATAGAGGCGGTATTTGTTTTATTGTTATGGACAGCTGGCGGTGATGAACCGCTAGAATATACGCCATATGAAAAGTTATCTGAATGCTTGTCTACTAAGCGCAAGATAAAACAAAACACTAACGGTGGTGTAAACTTTGATAACCAGTGGCAGTGTAAAGAACTCAAGGTGCAGATGGAGCAAAGCAGTGATGGCACCTGGCATATAATTAAACTGATGGAGGAGGTATCAAAATGATTAACTTACTTGGAAATCTTGTTGGCCCAGTGACAGGGCTACTGGATAAATTTATTGAGGACAAAGACCAGAAGAATGCTTTGGCCCATGAGATAGCAACCATGTCACAACGCCATGCTCAGGAAGCAATGCTTGCTCAGATTGAAGTATTGAAAGCTGACGCAAAAGGTAACTGGTTTCAGGCATCGTGGCGGCCCTTGATTGGCTGGATTTGTGGCTTGTCGCTAGGCATAAATTACATGGTATCGCCTATCGCTCACGGCTTTGGTATTACTATTCCCCAAGCTGATATGTCAGTGATGATGCCTTTGATGTTTGGGATGTTGGGGATTGGTGGAATGCGTAGTTTTGACAAGGCAAAGAAGACAGACACAAAGGTTATTAAATGACAGCCCAGCTGAAGCTACAGCCTGGTGAGTTAACACCAACGGAAGAGCGACAGGCAAGGATGTATAAGGAGGTAGCACACAAGTATGCAAGCAGACTGGCACAAAGCTATCAGCAACTGGTAGTCGAGTGCAACATGACCTGGCCTAACTACAGACAGGATTGTTATGCGTCTGCCTTAGCAGAAATTCACGATATGTATTCAAGAGAGGAGGCACCATGCGTAAATTTGATAAGGTAAATCGTGACAGCAAATACAAGGACATCCCATCTAAGTATCTTGCTGGAGCAAAGAACAAAGATAAACGAGCGGCTGAGATTAGAAGCACCAGGCGCAAGTATAAGATGAGTAAGCTGACATCAGCTGACTACGATAGAATTAGTATGATGAGAGCGAGGGGATAATGGCAGCACCAGAAAAATATAAAAAGATGTTTGGCGAGAAGAGGGCCAACGCTATCTATAAACGTGGGTTGGGGGCGTACTATTCCTCAGGCAGTAGACCAGGTATGTCAGCCCATGCCTGGGCAGTAGCTAGGCTCAAAGCCCATGCAAAAGGCAAGGCAACCGTGAAGAAAGCAGACGGTGACTTGTTCAGAAAGAAAACATAGGAGGAAGCAATATGGCTTTTAAATTATCTGACAGAAGTTTGGCAAGACTTGAAGGTGTAGAGGACAGTATGAGGGCTGTTACTGAACTTGCTATTGAATACACCAAGATAGATTTTGGTGTAACCTGTGGACTGCGTACCGTTGAAGAACAAAGAGAACTTGTCGAGGCTGGCGCATCACAAACAATGAACAGCAAACACATTCCAGGTTTGGCTGTAGATGTTGTGGCATACATTGGCCCCAGGGTTTCATGGGAAGTCAATCTTTATGATGATATTGCTGACGCATTCAAGATTGCTGCTATTGAACTTGGCACTGGTATAAGGTGGGGTGCGGCATGGCATATCCCAGATATCAGGGATTGGAACGGTACAATGGAAGAGGCCATGAACTCATACGTTGATACTAGAAGGAAGGAAGGGAAGCGACCATTCATAGACGCTCCCCATTTTGAATTGTCTTCTTGATTAGCCCAGTACGGCTATACCTCTAGGGCTGTTAACCTCTTTGATGATATAGCCTTTGCGTACCAAGCATTGGATTATACGGTGAGCGTTACTGTATGCCGCCATCTTTTTGATGGCCTGCCTGTCACCAATCCTACCGTTACAGATTTCTCTGACGGTAGGGTAAACGCCATTCTCTTTTTGAAACGCAACAATAAATGCAAGGACTTGCTGCTGCCTTGGCGTTAGTCCAATCTTATTCTCCATTCTGGTTCTCCCTTAACATGATACTTAAACTCTTGTTCCAGGACAGCCTCTTGCTCTCTAACTCTTTGACTACGTCCTGGTCATCTAAACTTTCCAAGACATCCTGGTTCAAATCTTTCAGGTCTTTCATCTTGGTACGTTTGACATCAGGCGGTAGGTCTGGATGCGTTGACTGATACATGGCAAGCTGAAGGTCAGCGTATTTCGCCACCCATTCATTCTGTGTCTTGAACCATTCAACTCTTTCACCGTCCAAACCTGGCACCCTCAAAGGTATTTCATCTGGAAACTCTGGTGTTTCTGTTTCGTCCTCTCCAGGTTCTGCATGGTCAGCTATATTATCTATGACTGCATCAGCGTGTGCCTCTGTATCGCCCTCAGAAGCCTGCTGAAGGGCATTGGTTAGCTGTTCGGCAGTTTGTACATTGGACAGGCTTGGTGCCTGTTCTACGCCATCCTCAGGGGTTATATCTTTTGGCTCTGGATAATCCATTGCTTCCTCAGCTGTAATCATTCCTTTGACTGCATCAGGGAACGCATCACGAATAGCAAAGCCTCTGGCCCTCAGCTGCATCATACGCTTGGGGTATTGTTTCCATGGCCCTTGCTTGTTCAACAGGTTGGCACGTTGTGCATCCTCTTTGCTAAACTGTGCCAGGGTTGTTTCCTCTTTGCCGTTAGCCAGGGTACGTTTGATTTCACAGAAAGCTATGTCACCTTCCATCCATTCCCTTGACCCAGCAAAGGCTGGATGAGATTTAACTAGGGCCAGCAAGCTGTCACCCCACAGGCTGGGCCTGCCATTAATCACTGCGATGTTTTGCAAAGCCTGCATTGGTGCAAGGCCAATCTCATATCCCCATTGCACAGCAACTAAGATGTTGGCTGGCTTTGCCTGAAATTCTTTTGGCACCAGCCCAGACTTGGATAATGTGTCAGCAAATTCTTTTGCCTCTTTCAAATTAGTTGGCTCAAGTATCTGCCTTTTAACTATGTTACTCATTTGTAACCTCCTTAACTGAGAACGATGAACTGTCTATGTATTCTCCTGGAACCTCCACCATCGTTCGTTTTGGTTTTTGTGTGGTCACAGATTTAACCTGGAAGCTGCCGACATTCATAACGTCAGCGTCAATGCTGTCCATGTGCATCACAAGGATGTCTTTGTTTTCATCAGCTACCTTCTTCCAACTTCTCGCTTCAGCTGTAGCTTTCTGATAATCAGTCAGCACCTGTACCAGGTCTAGGTTGTCACCAGCCTTAGGCTCTACAGTGACAGTCTTCAGCCCTGGCTCTGGCTGCTTCTCTACTGGTGGGTAGTCACCGTCTTCATCAAAGAGTTTCCAAAACTCCCTGGCTGCTTTGAGTATGCCCTGGCAAACCATGTCGTCCTTGTGGTAGCCGTAGGTTTTTAGCTTGCCCTTCTGTGTCATCACCAGGACAATGCCCCACTCCAAACCAGCACACATCATCTGCTGGTGCAGCTGTATCATCCAGTCTGCCTTGCATTTGTCAGCGTGATAGAAATCTGTCTTAACCTCCAGCACACCCCTGCCGCTGAAAGTATTATCACCAATGACAATCTCGCAATCTTTTGGCACGGTCATAATACGGTCAAGCGTTGCGCCTAGCCGTTCCTCTTTTATCCTGTATGCTTCCTTAGGCTCTTCAGCTGTACAGGTTAGGCCGTCATCCTTCAGCATCGCCAGCCACCACGGCACTATGGAGTGTTCCAAATAGGTTCCCCTGATTAGTGCATTCTTGTTGAATGCTTTTGGCTTTACCACCTCAACGCCATGCGCTGCCCTCTTGTGGTTGTCCAGGGTATCCTGGTTGGTGTTACCGTAGGCATCAACACCCATCATTACAGATGCCATTTCTGAGGCACCCAACTCTTCACCTGTTATGGTTTTCTTTCCTGTTACTTTAACGTCTGGCATATAGCGTCTCCTCCATTTGTATTATCGCAATAGCATTTATCATTCAGCGCACAACCAACCCACATGGCAGCCCATAGAAAAACTACAACCACCATGGCACCAATCAACTGCGCCACGAAACTTAGCCAGTCTTTTGCTGACCAATCCTTTACTAACTCTATCATCCTCTAAACCCCCAATGATAAACGTCTGCTTGCAATTCACTCAGAGCATTCCATGCCTCATATGCTGCACGGCCCTTGTCTGTTGAGCATTGAGCGGTGCCTGTTCCTCTATCCAATGGCTTTCCCTCCGCTGCCTCAAACTCTTTTGCGTACCCATTCATGCGCTGGCCTATATGACCATACACACTAGCTTTACTGAAACGCTGCTCGATATAATTAAGTTTTGATGTTGTCATTTGAACAAGCCTCCTGTTCTTCTAAGTAGTAAGTGTGCGCTGGGTTCTCTCGCTGTTCTTTGTCCATGAATGCCAGCGCATCATTCACGGAGTTAAATGTTTTGACTACCTGTTCCTGGTAAGAGTAACCATTCATGCAGATAACTTTGTAAATCATGCGGCCCTCTTCAGGATGTTGCTGACAGTAGAGGCATACCAATCACCGCCCCTGGCTGTGGTGTAGCCTTCATCATTAAGATAAGCAGCTACCTCTTTCATAGATTTGCCCTGGCCCAGCTGGTCTTTGATTACAGGAACAATCTTGTTGGCAAACTTATCTGCCCTTGCCCTGATGGTAGCGTTGCCTGCATCTGATGCAGCTTGGTTAGGATTACCCAGGCTATAAACTCTCTTGCCTGCCCTGGATATGAAGAAGCCTTGCGCTTCTATCTCAGCCTTCTGCCTGTCATGGGCTGCCTTGGTACGCTGGCTTATCTTGATACGTTCCATTTGCTGAATGGTAAAATGAATGCCAGCTGTCTCTGGCTCTAAGTTAGGTTGGTCTAGTGCAATCATCTGCACCTGGCCTGACATTACATTGTCACGATACCAGGTAGATATCTCTGCAAGGTCACGCCCAAACCTGGACAGGTTAGCTGCAACGATAGGAACACCTAGCTTCTTTGCAAGCCTGGTAGCTTTGATAAACTCAGGACGTTCTGCGTTAGGTGTTTTGCCTGATACACCCTTCTCTACGAACCAGTGAATATCAGCATCAGGGAATGCCTGTTCTATCTGATGTTTCTGGTTGTCTTCACATTGCTCTGTTGTAGACACTCGCAATATTGAAACAATAACTTTATGCATTTTGTATCCTCCTTGTTCTGTTCTTTATCTCTGAGTATACGCATTTATGGATAGCTTGCAAGCTATAAATTAATTTGTTCTGTGTGAATACTGGGGACACTGGGTAAAACAAAAGGGCCAGGCTCGAAAGCCTGACCCAGGTGCTGCGGCAGGGAGGATTACAGAACATAAGAACCACCGCAACAACACTATAACTAATATAACTTTTTTGCGCCAGCATCTTCATTGTCCTGATAGCCCTGATTGTATGCGGCTATCTCTTCAGCTGTCATGTTCTCAGCTTCTACTCTTTCAGACTGCTGTGTTTTGCCAACGTAGTAATGTGGCCTGGGCTGTCTGTGATAGTAGCTATCTGCTGCCCCTCTATCGTATGGGCCACCGTGTCTAGTGTCATACATAAGAATGCCTGGGTATGGTGCCTCCATTGTCTTGCCTTTATCCACGTTTACCTCCATGCCCTGTTTGTGGGTCAGCCCATTGCACTGGCTTGAGATACTCAAGTTGAGTTTCAAAGTTGCCGACTACCTTTACCTGGTCTAGAAAGTCAGTAGCCTTCTTTAATACCTGGTGCATATCATCACCCAGCATTTCCAACTCCAGCCTGAAGCACTGGCCTTCCTGGTTCAGGTCTCTGCCGTAGAATTTTATTTTGTATTTATCCATTGTCTTGCCCTCCTGGGTGGACAGCTGCCTAAGCAGCTGCCTCCTCCTGTTGTGGCTGCTTGTTGTAAAGAAACTCAACAGCCTTGTTAGCCTGGGTGAATGCAGTGAACACTGCCTTTGGGTTGTCTTTGATAGCCTTCATCCAGCTATTGAGATACTGGGCATGGTCAGCCCTTGGCTCAGGTGATACACCCAACAACACTGACAGTGTCGCTGCGCCAGTCTCAGCTACCAACTCTTCAAAGGCATAATCAGCATCACCAAACATCTTGCCTTTGGTACGGTCAATGCGGCCCTTGCCACCAGTCCAGTGTACCAACTCATGCAACAGTGTAGAGTAATACGCCTCTTCAGCAGTGCTAGTCTCAGTGCCTACAAAGTCTGCCTTGTTTGGCATTTGGATGTAGTCACCAGCTGGACGGTAGTAAGCCTGACCGCCACCGTGTCTGACATCTGCACCAGTGTTGGCAACGAACTGTTCTACCTGGTCAGCGTGAAACTCAGGGTCAGCTGATACTACAGGCTGGGCATTATCTTCCAGGCCAGTAATCTGGTCACGGTTCCAGACGCTGTAAGTCTTCAGCATAAAGATTTTCTTTTTGATTACCTCGCCCTTGTCATTCTTCAGCACGTTACCGTCAACGCCTTTGGCATCAACATCAATCTTTTTCCAGAAGAATACTGTTGTTGCACCCTTTGGTACTACACCACCAGCTGCTGTCCATTGCTTGTATGTACCCCAGACATTGCTGCTGTAACCTTTTTCCAAGGCTTCCATTCCCAACAGGAATGTATTGATACCCTGGTATGTTTTCTTACTAACAACATTCATTGGCAAACCATCAGCAACTTTGCTTGCCCATGGCTTGGCCCAATCGGTGCCATGCTTTTCCATCAGTGCAACAATCTTGTCTGCTACGGCCTGAATTTTCTCTGCTTGCTTTGTCATTTTTTTCCTCCCTATTTAAAGTTACGTTTGATTTCATTCACGCAGTCCATAACGAATATGCACCAGCCAGTGATGCCTACGATGCCGCCTGCGAGAAGAATTAAAAAGATTGTATCAGCCATTTGTTTATCCTGTTCTGTTCATGTTCTGTATTGTTAATTTAATATCTATCAGATATATTGTCAAGCTATCTAGTAAATATTTTTTTGATAGGAGATAAATGCATGGAAAAACAACAGGATAATGCTGAAGAAAAACAGCTAGACCTGGTTCCGATGTATGTAAAAGTTTCGCCTGAGGTAAAGCAGCTGGTGCAGAACAAAGCTAGGCTGGAGAGGCGCAGCCTTGCCAGCATGGTGGAGATACTACTGCGTGAAAGCTGCGAGGCTAAACGTGCGTAGGCCCAGCAAGTACGGTAACAAAAGATACCAGCTGGACGGCATCAGCTTTATGAGTAAGGCTGAGGCTGCATACTACTGGTTCTATTTAAAGCAGCGATATGAGGCTGGGGAAATAACTCACCTGGAGTTTCAGCCCAGGATACGCTGCGAGATTGAGGGGGAGAAAATATGCGACTACATAGCAGACTTTGCATACTTCGACAGGCAAGAAGAAGGCAGACATGGGCAGCACGGTTGCCATGTCATCATAGAGGTGAAGGGATACAAGACAGACGTATACAAGCTGAAGATAAAGCTAGTCCATGCCCTGCACCGTGCGTCCAAGATTATAATTATCCCAGCCAGCAGTCTGAGAAAAGAGATAGCCCAGCTGCCACCTCAGGAAGGCAAGCCAGGTGAAGAAGACTAAACTTACACCAGACCCAGTCAGAGACCCACCAGTAAAATCTGGTGGCAGCTACCAGTGTCCTGGGCCACATATGATTATGCCAGCCAGGGCATACGGTGATGATAGATTTAATCAGTATCCAATGACGTTCAGGGCATTCGCTATTTGTTGCAGCCATGCCAACAGCTGGACAGGCGTATTCTTTCCCAACCAACTTTACATAGCCAATGTATTGCAGTGCAGTCAGCAGGCAGTGTCGCAGCATATGCGTAAACTACTAGACTATGGATACATTGAGAAACTACGCAATGCAGATGTAAGGCGCAGCTATGGTAAACGTGGCGCACTGTGGCGTGTCATCTATGACCCAACAAAGACACTGGATGATTGTATCGCTGGACAGCCAGCACAAGACCGTGACCCTGAGATAGAGGCAGAGATAGCCAAGCATACTATGAATGTCGCAAAGACTGGGGCCAGGGATAAAAGCATAAAGGCTGTGGATAAAGAACAAGTAAACAAGACACAGCTTGTACAAGGTGCAGCTAGTAATACTGTCAATGGTCATGCAGTTAACAAGCCTGACCTTGTACTAGATAACAAGGCCCAGCTAGTAAATAACTCTATTAAATTAACTAGTATAAATACTATAGGGGAAATTAAAGAAATAGATTGTAGGAAGCTGTGCAACGGTTATGGCGAGATACTGCAAGGTAAGTATGGCAAGCCATGGAGTTATGACATGAGGCAAATGCAGATAGCCAAAGAGTTACTGCAAGCTGGCTATACCCTGGAGACATTCCTGGCAGATGCAGCTGGTGTAATAGAATGGAAGCATAACAAGAACCAGCAACCACCATACAGCTTGCAATACTTCATGAGTAGAAAGGTATCACAAGAGAAAGCTAAGACTGGTAAGGATGTAAACGATATCATCAAACAGATGAGTAACAAGATGAGATTACGATGATACAAATCCCAAAGGAACCATCAGGTTTTGTAAACTCCCAGAGAATGGCATGGGGGGTATCGCAAAAACACTGCATTGAAATGGCGCAGAATGCAGGCGTAGCAACGGTTTGCGCCACAAAATCGACCCCATCCTCCCCCCACCCTGCCCTATACGTTAGGGGGTTTCACAAAAATATTTTGGGGTTTTCGTTAAAAAGGAAGGCACACTATGAATGTAGATAAAATGTTTGATGTTGTTCAGCCAAAAGAGACTGACAAGATTGGAGATGATGGCAAGCCAGTAACACGCTGGCAGAACCTGGGCATTGCTTTTGAGAAGGAAGGCAAGATAACTGGGATAAAACTTGAGGCGTTACCATTACCTGATAAGAACGGTGAGGTATGGATACGTTTGTTTGAGAAAAAGAAGAAGGATGATGGAGGTAATCAGCCATGGTAATCAAGACTGTAAAAAAGCTATGGCAGGGCAAGTATGTCTCTGTCAGAGACTATGAGGTTGAGAAGGCTATAAGGAAGGGCGGCATGAGGATTAAGCACGGCAAAGACCTGATGCAGCTGACTGTTGCGGAATTGCAACAACTAAAACCGACAGGCAACATCATGCAATCTAAATTTGGAGGCACCTATCAGCTGGTGGATATCACGTTTAAGCCGCTGACAGAGCATCCTGACCAGGGGAGATTGATATAATGGCAAAGAGGGTGGTGCCGCCTGTAGGTAGGTTTGGTGGCGTAGGTGAGATAAGGAAACGTCTGCGCGGCTCCCAAATCATCTACGATAATCGTGACGGCCTAGCAACAGAGATGCTGGGCATAGCGAAGGCAAAGGTAACTGATATCTTTGATTGGAATGGTAAGAAGTTAGAACTGAAGGATGCTAAGGATATTCCTGACCATGCTTTAGCTGCCATCAAGAAGATTAAGATTACCCCCACCCAGTCTGGTGAAGATGTCATTGAGGTAGAACTATTGGATAAGGTGAGAGTGTTCCAGCTTCTGGCTAAGTCGGCTGGCCTGCTGGACACTGAGAAGGATGGAGACAAGCCTGCCGTTGTAGATATCCAGATGGTGATGCCTGAGGGGGATACAGATGAAGAAAAATAAATATGAATATTTGTTGTGGAACGTCTACCACACAATCCTGGCGATTTTGTTAGCTGGGCTTTTGATAATAGAACTATTGGAGTTTATGGGATATGGAGCAAGATAGGGCAGTCACTAAGCTAGACTTTAGCAGCAGTCCAACTGTAGCAAAGTTTATGCGTTCAAAAGGTTTCGTGCGAGGGCTGATGGGGCCAGTAGGAAGCGGCAAGAGTTATGCCTGTTGTGCAGAACTTTGGCGCAGGGCCGTCCAACAGAAACCCTCGCCCAGGGATGGTATCAAATACTCTAGGTTTGCGATAGTCCGAAATACGCATCCCATGCTGAGAACGACAACGCTGAAGACCTGGCTTGAATTGATGCCTGAACATATCTGGGGCAACGTCAAGTATGCACCGCCCATCACTCACCACATTAAGTTGCCCAGTAAGGGTGATGCTGCTGGAATAGATATGGAGGTTATATTCTTAGCCCTAGATGACCCAAAGGACGTTCGTAAGCTGCTGTCATTAGAATTGACAGGGGCATGGGTCAATGAGTGTCGAGAACTGCCTAAGGCGGTGATAGACGGCCTTACACACCGTGTCGGACGTTATCCTACCCAGAATGATGGTGGGCCAACCTGGCATGGCGTTATCCTCGACAGTAACCCCTGTGATACAGACCATTGGTATTATAATCTGGCTGAGGGCAAGGATAGACCCAAAGGTAAATATGCCTGGGAGTTTTTCAAGCAGCCGCCAGGTGTACTGGATATCCCTGTCACTGAAGTGCCAGAAGATATGCCTGAGGCTAATGGCTTTATACAAGCCTCAGGCAAATGGTGGCGAACAAACCCAAAAGCTGAAAACCTAAAAAATTTGCCAACAGGATACTACGAGCAATTACTTGGTGGTAAGCAGCTTGATTGGATTAAATGCTATGCTCAAGGCGATTATACATATGTCCAAGAAGGAATGCCAATCTGGTCTGAATACGATGACACAACCATGGCAAAAGATTTGGAACCTGAACCAGGTATCCCTGTTCAGGTAGGTATAGACTTTGGTTTGACACCAGCTGCTATCTTTGCCCAGCGGATGAAGAACGGTGCATGGCACGTTCTCCATGAACTAGTAACATTCGATATGGGCCTTAACAGATTTGTAAATATGCTCAAAGAAGAAATGGGCATCTACTTTCCCAAGTACCAATTCATGGTATGGGGTGACCCAGCTGGACAACAGCGTGACCAAATCTATGAAACAACAGCGTTTGACCATATGCGTACCATGGATATCCATGCCAGACCATGTGCTACCAATGATTTCAAAGTTAGGCGTGAGGCACTAGCTATTCCCATGCAGAGGTTGATAGACGGTAAGCCTGGGTTTCTTATTGACAAGAAATGCGAAAGACTGCGTAAGTCACTTGCTGGAGGTTATCATTTTAAAAGGGTAAGCATGGGGGCAGGCCAAGAACGATTTAGAAGCACACCAAATAAGAATGAACACTCCCACGTTGGTGATGCGGCTGGCTATTGTTTGCTTGGCGGTGGTGAACATAGAGATATGATTACTAGAAAAGGAGGTGTTGCAAATATGCAACAAAAGATAAAGGTATTGGATTTCGATGTTTTCTCCTGAAGAACTTACACAGCAAATGAGGCTGAACTGGCCTGAACAACGAATTGTTGACTGGCACCCCATGCACTTGAAGATGATTGAACTCAACAAGTTTGATATGGAAAATCGTGAAATGTTTGTGAACTATTCACAATATCTCACACAATTTGCCACGAAAGGTTACAGCTTTACAGCTATGCAAGATAAGATATACGCCATGTTTGGTATATATAAATTATGGGATGGTGTTTACGAAGCCTGGTTAATACCAAGCGGTGATATCTCTAAAAAAGCCTTTCGTATGCATCGTGCATCTAAATTGTTTTTTGAGTATGCTGCGAACAAACTAGATATGAAACGACTACAAATCACGGTATGTTCTCGAAATGTCCTAGCTGTAAAATGGGCTAAAGTATGTTACTTTGAGAATGAGGGCATACTACGAAAGTATGGGCCTCAAGGAGATGATTATTATATGATGGCGAGGTTATTCAATGGGTAGTATTTTTTCAAAACCAAAGCCTCCACCTCCTCCAAAGGTTGACCCTGAAATAGAACGCAGGGAACAGCAGCTGGAGGCACAGGAGAAGAGTGAGCGTAGACAAGTAGCATCAAGGCGAAGGTCTAGGCGTGGACGTTCAGCTGGTGGGCTAATGTCAGAGGCAAGGCGTTCAGACATCATGGGTCAGACGCAAACGGCATTGAACAACACATTAGGTGGGGTTCGTAATCCAAGGATTGGTTAATGTACCGTGAACGTAAATGGGTAAGAAACCCAAGGCATCGTAAGTATAAACCAGGAGAGGAGGAAGAAAATGCCAGGTCACTACGGAATGATGAAGAAGAAGCCAGAAGACAAGAAGAAGTCCAAGGCAATGAAGAACAGCAGCCTGAAGAAGGCGATGGCTAAAAAATATGGTAAACCTAAAAAGGCATAAGCTATGGTTGCTAAACGCTTTCAAAACCCAGAAGGCGGTCTTAATGAGGCTGGAAGAAGGCATTTTAAACGCACTGAAGGTGCCAATCTCAAAAAACCTCAAAAGACTGGCACTGATAGCAGGCGTGTTAGTTTTGCTGCTCGTTTTGCTGGGATGAAAGGGCCAATGAAAGACGAGAAGGGTAGACCAACTCGTAAGGCATTAGCATTAAAAGCATGGGGGTTTGGTAGTGTAGAAGCTGCTAGGAACTTTGCTAACCGACATAAGAAAGCATAGTATGGCAGAGCAAGACGTAAAAACACTAAAGAAACGATACGGCAACTGCCAAACTCGTAAAGAACAATGGAGAGCAATCTACGAAGAAGCGTATGAATATTGCTTGCCAATGCGTAACCTTTACGATGGCTATTATGAACAGGATACTCCTGGTCAAAACAAAATGAAACGTGTGTTTGATAGCACCGCCATCCATAGCACCGCACGATTTGCAAACAGAATACAATCAGCTTTATTTCCTCCCCAGCAACAGTGGTGCCGACTAAAGCCAGGTTCAGACGTTCCTCCAGAACGTGCTATACAAGCACAGCAAGTGCTGGACTTGTACAATCAAAAACTTTTTAGTGTCATGCGTCAGTCAGGTTTTGACTTGGCGATTGGAGAGTTTTTGCTAGACTTAGCAGTTGGCACGGCTGTTATGCTTATTCAAAAGGGAGATGAACTACAACCTGTTCGTTACACCGCTATCCCTATGTATCAGATTACATTTGATGAGGGGCCAGACGGTAAACCCAACTATGTATTTAGAAAATTCAAAAGGCCGTTTGAGGTTGTTGAAAAAGAGTTTCCAGGAGTAGAGTTTCCAGATGAGGTTCTGCAAAAGTATGCAGAGAAACCTATGGAATACATTGAGTTACTGGAAGCCACCTATCCAAATGACAAAGGTAGATTTGATTACTGCCTTATGACAATGGAAGGTGACCACAAGATTTTGCACAGGGAACTGAAATCTAGCCCATGGGTTATTAGTAGGTTCATGGTGGCACCAGGTGAGATTTATGGCAGAGGCCCATGTCTCTATGCTCTTCCAGATATTAAGACCCTTAACAAGGTTATAGAGTTAAATCTGAAAAACGCTTCACTCTCTATAGGCGGTGTGTTCACCGCTGTGGATGATGGGGTTCTAAACCCACAAGCAATTCAGATAGTGCCAGGTGCAATCATTGGTGTGTCTTCCAATGGTGGGCCTAGAGGCCCAAGTCTGGCACCGCTCCCTAGAAGCGGAGATGCACAGCTATCAAATATTATTGCAAACGATTTGCGTATGAATGTGAAGAAGACTTTGTACGATGAAAGTCTGCCGCCAGACAATATGTCCGCACGTTCAGCTACAGAAATCGTAGAGCGTATGAAGGAACTTTCACAGAACCTTGGTGCAGCGTTTGGACGTTTGATTACAGAGACTATGTATCCAATCGTTAGACGTTCACTAGAGTTAATGGATGAAGAGGGCATGATTGATTTGCCCTTGAAGGTAAACGGCCTGGAGGTTGTTATAGAACCACAGTCACCGCTTGCTATGGCATCCAACATGGAGAAGGTAAGCAACGTCTTGAACTTCTTACAGATGTCACAGGCACTTGGTGGGGCAGGCAATGTTCTTATTAAACCTGAGGCAGTAGGTGATTACATACTTGATAACATGGGTATTGATGCAACACTGAGAACGACACCTGAAGAACGTCAAGCAATTATGCAGCAAGCAATGGCTATGCAACAGCAGGCCATGCAGCAGCAACAAGGGGTCACTCCTGGGCAACCAGTCCAGGATACCCCACCAGAAGGAGAGGTAGCTGGTGGCGAACCAAGCGGATAAGATTAGAGATATTAACTCTGTGGGATGGGATGGCCTAGAGGCTAACGTCCATCACCTCAGGCTTAATGATGCAGATGCACAACTTAAACTTGATTATGCATACATGAAATGTTTTGGAACAAAAGAAGGCAAGGCTGTTCTAGAACATTTGAAACAAATAACACTCGACCAACCTTGCTGGGTTCCTGGTGCAGATACTAGTTTTGGATATGCTAGAGAAGGTCAGAACTCTATTGTGAGAGAAATACAACAACGTATAAGGAGGGCAAATGAGCCAATCGAATGAGGCACTGGCTGCGGAACCTGTAGAACAGGAACAGCAACAACCTGAACCTCAGGGTTTAATGGAACAAGCCAGACAGGACAATCCTGTTTCACATGAAACAAATGAACAACCAGGAGACATTCCGCATCTAGAGCCAGACCCAGATGCGGAGCCAGATGGGCCGTATGAACGACCTGACTGGTTTCCAGAAAAGTTTTGGGATGACGATGGCCCTAACTTAGAAAACATGGCTGAAAGCTACAACAATCTTGAGAAGAAGTTTTCTCAAGGTAAACACAAAGCCCCAGAAAAATATGATGTCTCTTTTATGGAAGAGGCTGGCGTTCAATCTGACGATGAACTTGCAACATTTTTCACTGGATGGGCTAAGGATAATGGTATTTCACAGGCAGCGTTTGAGGACTTGGCAGGCAAGGTTCTTGCGATGGGGAGCGAAACGGCTGAAGCTGAAACGATATCTCTTGCACAAGAAAAGAAAATGCTAGGCGATAACGCAGATGAGATTATTAAATCTAATCTTATCTGGGCAGACGGCTTGAAGGGCAAAGGCATTATCTCTGAAGAAGAATTGAATGAGATAGACATTTGGGGAGGCACAGCTGTAGGTGCTAGGCTTCTTCAAAAGGTACGTTCAATGACTGGAGAAAATGTGACTATCCCAACAACTACTGCTTTCTCTGCATCTAAAGAAAGTGAAGATGATTTTAGAAGTAGAATAAACGCTAAGATGTCTGACCCCAAGTATGGAACAGACCCATCTTACACCAGGGCGGTAGAGAAGGAGTTTGAGGACAGATACAAATAACTTTACAAGATGGGCCTTGTATTGTATAAATAAAACTGAACGATAACTGTAACCACAGCCGTTCTGGCAGCTGAGAAATCAGCCGTTGCGGTAGCGTATACCGTAGGTTACAGCCCAGGCTTCCTGGACAACTGTTGCGAAATGTAAATGTAACTTTTGCTAGGAGGCAATTATGACAACAAGAGCAAATCTGTCACCAGCCTTTGTGCAGCTTTTTGATGCTGAGGTTCATCAGGCATATCAAGGAGCGGCAGTATTGACTGGTGCGGCCAGAACCAGAACAGGTGTTGTTGGTTCTACAGTGAACTTTCCTAAGGTAGGAAAGGGTCAGGCAAGTGTTCGTACTCCAGCTACCGATGTCGTACCGTTAAACAGTACGTTCTCATCTGTCAGCTGTACGCTTACTGATTTTTATGCAGCTGAGTACAGTGACATCTTCTTGCAGCCGAAGATTAACTTTGATGAAAGGCGTGAACTTGCACAGGTAGTAGG
>CEOV01130724.1_pt1 | contig 18630 bp, 14 predicted proteins | sample 530631 | NCBI WGS metagenome assembly CEOV01 (sample SAMEA2620756, study PRJEB7988) | marine metagenome | isolation source: saline water (ENVO:00002010), including
CACCATACTCTGTCCAAGTACCTCCCCATGTTTTTAAATATTGGATATTGTTTTTATCTTGATCATAATAATAATCTGTAAAATCATGATCATCTGTTTTCTCCCTCATTTCATAAACACCCCAATATACACCATCTAAATAAACAATGCATGATGTTGTTGATCTTTCATCTAATCTTAAATCAGCGAGTTGAGATAAATGACAGATATAGGCGTCACGGATGTGAGCTCCATTACTTCCATATGAAAATGGGTAGTTATCATTTGCGGCGGCTTTAACAATTACCCTTTGGAATTTATCTCTATCCTTAGTCATAAACAATTTGTCTTGTAATGCATGATTATATCCAAATTGATCTCTCATTATATAGTCAAAACCTCTCTGCGCGTATGCCCATGAGTCATTTCCATGTTTATTAAACTCACCCATTCCTTTATCTAGTATAATACCATCCTTATCAAACCATTCAATTGTTCCCTCAGGCTCCATTGAAGTTGATCCCCAACCACCATCTAAAAGATCAAGCACTTGGTCTCCCGATATTGACAAAATAGGTATGGTATGATTATCATCAACGAAATAAGTATTATATTCTATGAATGATGGAGGCACATTTGAATTTGAACTGTAGGTGACCGCTTTTAAAACAGTAGTTTGAGTAAATGTAATCGGAACTGTATAAATTGGAGATGTATTATCAGGCCTCGTTCCATCAAGAGTATAATAAATGGTTGCCGTAGGATCTGAACAAGTAATAGCTACCTGTGCAGAACCGGTATAATATCCTGGTGGAATTGAAAATACGGGGGTTGGAGCATATTCTAAAAAAGCTCCAGAATTTGAAGCGTTAGGAGTTGGAACTAAAAAAACAGACCAATTAGCACTTCCGTTTGTTTCTCTTCCTCTAGAATGTGTTTTGATATTTGGACGGACAGTTACAGAATCTAATAATACTTGAGATGGATCTGAAATCATAATCACTTCATTACCCTTTGTTTGAGTTATCTTAAAATTAGTATGTGCTACTCCACCGGCAACTTCATCTCTTCCTGAGCAAAATACGACAGCAACTCCATTAGCAGGAACTGTAAAAGAGGATGGTATTTGCCATTTTGTAGGATTTGCTAATTTATCTGTTAGAAAATAACCGTTTAAATCGATAGTTGTAGCGCTAGAATTATAGATCTCTATCCAATCTTCATACTCTCCATAGTTATCCTGATAACTATCAAAATTTGCTGCTGAGTACTCATTTATAACTATTTGAGCACTAAGAAAATTGGAAAATATTATTACAAATAATAAAATACTATTTCTCATAAGTGCAAAGATAATAAAAAATAAAAAAATCAAGAATCAAGTTTTAAAATCTTGTTCATTTAAACTTTTATAAAGAAAAAAATAAAAAGGAAGTTTATTCATCTTATTTTCTAATTTTGCAGAAATAATATTTAAAATATAATGTCAGAAAAATTATTTGACGATTTAAATACTTTCAATCATCTAGCAAAAGATATAATATCAGATTGTAATAAGAAAGGAATTTCTAAAAAAGTAAAACCAACGGATTTATTAAAAAAATTTGGCATTGAGCTGAAAAATTCAGGAATTTCAGACAATCATCTAAAAGAAATTCTAAAAGAATTAGTATTACACACCCCAAAAACATCTGGAAAGTTATTTTTCAACCAACTTTTTGGGGGGGTAAATAGTAAAGCTGTTCTTGGAGATTTATTAGCTGTTTTATTGAACAACAGTATGGCTACTTACAAAATTGCCGGGCCAATGGTAGAGTTAGAAAGAGAAATCTTAAGGAAGGTAGCTCATCTTATTTCTTATCCTAATACTTTTGGAGGAACAATGCCTACAGGGGGCAGCATGAGTAATTTTATGGCATTAGTTATAGCAAGAGACAAGAAGAGACCTAAAACTATACAAGACGGAAATACTGACAGATTAGTTTTTTACACTTCGGAAAATTCTCATTATTCAATTGGGAAAAACGCATCTTTCTGTGGAATTGGAAGAGATAATGTTAGATATATAGATACAAATGAAAAAGGAGAAATGATATCAGAAAAATTGAGTGACGCTATTCAATCTGACATTAAAAATAAATTGATACCATTCTTTGTGAATGCTACTCTAGGGACTACTGTAATGGGAGCAACTGATCCTATTAATAAAATTTCTGAGATATGCAAAAATCACAATATTTGGCTTCATGTAGATGGAGCTTTTGCTGGATCCGTAATATTTTCAAAAAAATATAAACATTTAATAAAAGGAATTCAGCATTCAGATTCATTTTGTTTTAATCCACACAAAACATTAGGAACTCCTTTATCTACATCTGTTTTCATAGTAAAACACAAAAAAGATTTATACAATTCATTTAACTACAAGGCCGATTATTTGTATCAAACTGAAGACAATGATTATAATCTAGGGCAAATTTCTTTTGAATGCGGCAGAAGAAATAATGCCTTAAAATTCTGGACTCTCTGGAAATCATATGGTACAGATGGGATTTCAGAAATGGTAGATCATAATTATAAACTAGCAAGTTTCGCAAGAGATTATATCAGAAACAATTCAAACTACACACTTCATAGTTTTGAAGAAAGTCTTTCAATATGTTTTAATTACAAAAATATTGATCCAAAATTATTGTGCACTGAATTATATAATAACAATAAGTTAATGGTTGGATATGGTAAACATAAAAAAAGAGAATTTGTTCGTCTAGTAAGTATAAACAGAGAAAATACCAAAGAAGATATTTTAAATTTCTTTAAAGTATTAGAGGGATTTACTGAAAATAATTTATAGTATATTTACCGAATGATTAATAAGGATTTTATTATTACTCTAGCTTGGCCAGAAGGAATGGTAACAGCCTCAGATTCCTGGTACGATAGATTTTTTTCCAAGAATGGAAAATACCGAGTTGGTCACTCAGCACTAATTCTTGTAAATTCAGAAACTAAAAAATTACACTATATGGATTTTGGAAGATACCACACTCCAAAGGGATACGGAAGAGTGAGAGATGCTGAAACTGATCCAGATGTAGGAATTCCATTACTAGCTGAGATAAAAAATAATGAAATCCTAAATATAGATACAATTCTAAAAGAAGCAGCTTATAAAAAAGCAAATCATGGGGAGGGAGTTTTATACGCTTCAGTTTTAGGAGGAGTTTGTTTTAGAACCGCATTCAATTTTGCAAAGAAAATACAAAATAAAGGAGCTGTAGAATATGGTCCGTTCATAATAAACGGAACAAATTGCTCAAGATTTGTATCATCAACTATACAAAAATCTAATCCTAATTTTCTAAAAAAATTAAGATTAAGATTTCCCTTCTGTATCACTCCATCTCCAAAAAGAAATGTGAGTATATGTAATAGAAATTATTACTTTACAGACACAAATGGTTGTATAAAAATAAATCGAAACATCTTTTCTGGGTATTTTAAAAGTATAGAAAGAAAATAATGAGTAAACCTAAAAATATTTCGGAAAACGCACAATTACTTAGAGGTATCGGATCCAGCTCCTGGTTTGAAATCAGCAAAGAGGGAGACGATTTTAGAATTAAGAGATTTTCAGAGGAAGGAGAGTTAGAATGTTCCAGAATATTTTCGACAAACTCAAACGAGTTTGATTTATACAAAAAATATGAATTTACCTACATATCACACTGTAAACAATGTAAAATAATTCAAGATAATAAAACATTTACCTTTAATGCAAAAAATTATGAATATTAAAATCTATGGAGCGGACTGGTGTCCAGACTGCATACACGCAAAAAACTTTCTAGACTCAAAAGGAGTTTCTTATGAATATATTATTATCACTGATAATAAAGAAGCTACTGATTTAGTAGAAAACATAAATAACGGCAAGAGAGTAATTCCTACTATAATTATTGATGGAAAAAGTTATACTAACCCAGGAATTAATGGATTAATTAAGATATTAGAATAAAAAAACCCTAATTTTAAAAAACTAAAAATTAAAGAATGAGCGATTCAATAAAACACGAATGTGGCGTAGCGATGTTACGACTACTGAAACCATTAGAATTCTATCAAATGAAATATGGAACTTCTTTATATGGTTTAAATAAAATGTATTTATTGATGGAAAAGCAGCACAACAGAGGACAAGACGGTGTTGGACTAGCAAATATAAAATTAGATGTAGATCCTGGTAAAAGATATATAAGCAGAAAACGATCCGTTACAGCAAATCCTATTCAGGATGTTTTTAAACAAGCAAACAAACGATTTATTGAGTTAGAAAATAAAGAACCTGATAAGCTAAAAGACACAAAGTGGATGAAAGACAATCTTCCTTTTACAGGAGAATTATTTTTAGGACATCTACGATATGGTACTTTTGGAGGCAATACAATTGAGCAATGCCATCCATTTTTGAGACAAAGTAATTGGAAAACAAGAAACCTAGTATTAGCTGGAAATTTCAACATGACTAATGTAGATGAATTATTTCAGCAATTAGTAAATATTGGACAGCATCCTAAACAAAAAGCAGACACAGTAACTATTCTCGAAAAGATTGGTCACTTCTTAGATGAAGCAAATGATGATATTTACTACAAAAATAAGGAGAGTTTCACAAAAAAAGAAATTACTAAAGTTATTGAAGATCAATTAGATATTCAAGACATTTTAATTCAATCCGCTAAACATTGGGATGGCGGATATGTCATGTGTGGTTTATTAGGACATGGGGACGCTTTTGCCTTAAGAGACCCAAATGCAATACGGCCAGCATATTACTACAGAGATGAGGAAGTAATAGTAGTCGCTTCAGAAAGACCTGTAATACAAACAGCTTTTAATTGTAAATCAGAAGATATATATGAAATAAAAAGAGGTCACGCACTTATCATTAAAAAAGATGGAAGTGTTGAAGAAAAACAAGTAAGAAAACCATTAGAAAGAAAAGCATGTTCTTTTGAAAGAATCTATTTTTCAAGAGGGAATGATAAAGACATTTATAACGAAAGGCTAGAATTAGGAAAAAGAGTTTTTCCAAAAGTATTGAAATCCATAGAAAATGATGTAAAAAACACTGTCTTTTCATATATCCCAAATACTGCAGAAGTCTCTTATTTTGGGCTATTAAAAGGATGTCACAAGTATCTGAATGAGGTAAAAACTAGAAAAATTAAAGCACTTGGAGACAAGCCTGACCATCGAGAAATAGAGGAAATTCTTAAAATTTCTCCTAGAGCAGAAAAAATAGCTATTAAAGACGCAAAACTCAGAACTTTTATTACTTCAGATGAAAGTAGAGATGATTTAGTAGCTCATGTTTATGATATAAATTATGGAACAGTGCAATCAAGTGACAACCTAGTAATGATTGACGATAGTATTGTTAGAGGCACTACACTTAAGCAATCTATTATCAGAATCCTAGATAGACTAGAACCTAAAAAAATTGTAATTGTATCTTCTGCTCCACAAATTAGATATCCAGATTGTTATGGAATCGACATGGCAAAAATGGGAGATTTTATAGCCTTTAATGCAGCGGTTGAACTACTCAAAGAAACAGGCAAAGAAAATATATTACAAGAAACTTATACCAAATGTAAGGATCAATGTAATTTAGTAAAAGAAGATATGATAAATTATGTTAAAGAAATTTACAAACCTTTCACAGCTGATGAGATTTCAAAAAAAATATCTGAACTCCTAACTCCAAAAGGAACTAAAGCAGAAGTTGAAATAATTTATCAATCTATTGAGGATTTACACGCCTCTTGTCCAAATCATCAAGGAGATTGGTATTTTACTGGAAACTATCCAACGCCTGGGGGTACAAAAGTTGTAAATACTGCCTTTATAAATTTCATAGAGGGGAGTAATAAAAGAGCTTATTAGTATTTAAACTATTCAAAAAGAGATTCTAAATAATTATAAGAATCATCTATGATAGTATTTGATTTTTCTTCTCCATAAACTTCACTAAGGCAATCAAAACCAGTTCCATCCCATATTTCACTTGTTAATTCTTCAGTTTCCAAGAAATTAAGCCCAGTTACACCTATTAAATGTTTAAAAAATGTTTTTAGACTTTGACTATTTTCAACTTTAATCCAACATTCGAACTCATCTCCTTTGTCAAAACATTCATAGATTTCAGGTATTTGATTTTCAATTAGAAGGTTAAAAATATTTTTGGAATCAAAATAAAAATATATTTCTGCAATTTTGTCTTTCATATAAATATTAATTTTTTTCTTTTAATTACTTTTTTTGATTGAGTTATTCCTTCATACTGTTGTTAAGAAATAAAAAAATCTATAATATTATTTATTTTTCCTACTTTACTTCTGTAGTATATACATTTCCTTTCCACCAAAAAAGTTGTTTATTACTTGCACCATACTGTTCTACAGCCATGTCAAATGCAGATCCGAATGAATGCATATCAAATACTGGAATTTCAGTTCCCATATACTCCTTCATTTCTAAGGGTTTTACTATAGTGTTAGGATCTGAAAAAGCGTTTTCTAATTCCATGGCAACTAACTCTTCAGAAGTCATCTTTTCAGGACGATTTGGTGCAATAGTCATTTCATCGATTAAATGTGTAGCTCCGGCATACTTGTCAATAATAAATAGAATGTATCTAATATCTACGGAAATAGTTCTTTGAATTTCATTTTCAAAAACAATATCTCCACTCATTGCTTCCCAATTACCATCAAATGCAGTTCCAACAAGCTCTCCCCAAGCATTAATAACAGGAGAACCTGAATTACCACCAGTAATATCATTATTGGAGATGAAATTAATCCTTAAATTCCCGTCCTTATCAGCATATTGACCATAATCTCCAAGATAATACAACTCTTTTAGTTTTTCTGGAACAATAAACTCATCATCAGAAGGGTCTTCCTTTTCCATTATACCTTCTATAGTAGTATAATAATCATAATGAGCTCCATTTCCGGGAGAATAATCACCTACATTTCCATAAGTTACCCTCATAGTAGAATTTGCATTTGGATAATAATCTATATCAGGATTCATTTCTCTTAAACCCGCAATAAACAATCTGTTTCCTTCATCCAATTTTGATCTTACAGATAATCTTTTTTGATAGTGATTTTCTAAATAATAGTCATATATTGACATCATTGTAGTATAGGCAGGATCTCTATCTAATTTCATCTTTGAAGGATTATCAAGAAACTCAAAGAATTTCTCTTTAGAAGAGAAAATTGATCTTCTAAAAACATTTCTAGCGTAATAATCAAAATCTAAAGCCTTAAAACCAAATAATTGCTGTTCAATTCTTTTGAATACTGACGGATGCTGATTCTTCGGAACATTATAATAATACATTTCTAACATTGACGAAAACAATTCCTCATCAATTGTTGAATTATAATTTTTATAATACTCTTTAGCTTCCATTTTTATATCCTTAATTAATTTTCTTTTTTCTTTTTCATCTGAAGGTATATTCTCTAATTTCCTATTCATTAAATAAGAAAAGTACATGATTTCAGCTCCTTGGAAAATAGCCTCATTTAAATACGTTCTAGCGATATTAATTTTTTTATTCTGATCATAAGCTTCCTCAATTATATTCAAAACATTTCCATACTTCTCATACCTATTTTCATCTCCTGAATTAACCCAATCTATAAATTGATCTTGAATAGCTAATTTTTTATCGTAAACCTTCATTCTTTTGAGTCCTTTTGACTGGCCTATATAGTATTTCCAGTAGTTTGATGTTTGAGCGTGCTTTGACGCGTATTGGATTTTTGTTTTTTTACTAGCATCCATACCGGCTTTCATAATTGATAACTTTTCTTGCCTAATTTGAACTATTGTAGGATTTGTTTGATCTAAAGCTTGTTGTATTCCGAAAGAAGTTAAATACCTATCTGTTCTACCTGGAAAACCAAAAATCATAGTATAGTCTCCATTATCCACTCCATCTAGTTGAATCGGAAGATGATGTTTTGGAGTATATGGAATATTTTCTTCTGAATACTCTGCAGGAGATCCGTCTGGAGCACAATATACTCTGAACAATGCAAAATCCCCTGTGTGTCTTGGCCACATCCAGTTATCCGTATCTCCTCCATACTTTCCAATGGAGGAAGGTGGAGCACCTACCAATCTAACATCATTATATGTAACATATTTCATTAGGTAAAATTCATTACCTCCAAAAAAAGATTTAACTCTTGCATTATAATTTGTTCCTTCAGTAGATTCAGAAATAATTGAATTAAAAATCAATCTTAACTTTTGGTTTCTTTCAGACTGTGAAACATCCCCTAATTCTTCTAACACTCTATCAGTGACGCTCTCTATACTTACTAAGAAAGAGACAAATAAACCATCATTTGGCAATTCTTCATCTCTAGTCATTGCCCAGAATCCATCCTTTAAATAGTCGTTCCTTAGAGAAGAATGCTCTTGTATCTGACCATATCCACAATGGTGATTTGTTAAAACTAACCCTTCAGATGAAATCATCTCTCCAGTACAAAACCCTCCAAATGAAACAATAGCATCTTTTAAAGAAGAATTATTGACATCATATAAGTCTTGCGCTGTAAGTTGTAATCCGCATTCTTGCATGTCTGCTTCATTCATAGATTTTAATAAATGAGGCAGCCACATGCCTTCATCTGCACTCGCAGAAAAAAAGCTAAAAGTTAAAATCAATACAACTGATAATATTTTTTTTGTCATTTTTAAATTTTTTATTTTAAGCAAATTTAAAAAATTTCTATCTAGAATTTTATAAAAAAACGGAGAAGATTATATGAAAGTATGTTAGCAATTTATAGCCTCTTTTTTACCCCCTCACTTCTAGTGCAGATCTCAAACCATTGCCTAAAAGCATAAAAGCTAACACTGAAAACATAATACAAATACCTGGAATTATTGCTAAATATGCCTTATTCATAATAATATAATTATAGTGATCCTTTATCATGGCTCCCCAAGAGGGAATAGGAGGTTGAGATCCTAACCCTAAAAAACTAAGTCCTGCTTCTATCAAGATAGCGGCCGCAAAATTTGCTGCAGAAATAACAATAACCGGAGCAATAATATTTGGAAGAATATGTTTAAAAATGACTCTAAAATTAGAATAACCCAAAACTAATCCTGCTTCAACATATTCTCGATTTCTTTGAGAAATAAATTCGCCACGAACTAATCTAGCTACTTCTACCCACATCGTAAGCCCAACCGCAACAAAAACTTGCCAATAACCCTTTCCCAAAGCTAAAGTTATTGCAATGACCATTAAAAGGGTTGGTATAGACCAAAATACATTTACAAACCACATTATAATATTGTCAATATTTCCTCCATAATATCCTGCAAAAGACCCTAACAAAACTCCAATTATTAATGAAATCAATACTGATACAAAGCCTATAGACAAAGAAATTCTAGTTCCATATATGATTCTACTGAAAAGATCTCTACCGAATTTATCTGTCCCAAAATAATAAGTTCTTTTATAGTGAGAATATTCTCCTACATATTCTACATATTCTGAACTAGATATTAAATCATATGTTACTCCCCATCTTTTCTCTGTAACATTTTTTGCAAAGATTACATCATCTTCAATGTTAAGTACAGATATAGTAGAGAAAGGAGGAAGTGTAGAAATATCCAGATTCATCTCACTTGCATACTCTGTTTTATCAGTCATAAAAACATAAGGGATTACAGATAACATAGATAAAAAAACAATAAAAAATAATGAGACTAGAGCCATCTTATCCTTTTTAAATCTACTCCAAGCTATTCTATTTAAAGATTGTGAGTTCATAGTTTTCTTCCTTTCCATTGCAATGGAATAATAAATGACAAAGGTACAATAACAACTGTAATAATTGAATGAATTACCGCAAAGGGAAAAAGATATTTTAATAAGTTTTCTTTATTAAAGAAATCTAATCTTGTATTAAGAAAAAGAAAATCAATGAAAACTTTTATAGCAATTATTAATAAATAATAAGAACTTGTAAATAAATCTAAAACAAAAATAAAAGAATATATAATCTGTAAAACAGAGTAAAAAAATATTATATTTACTAGATAGACTAAAAGAGAAATTAAAATAGTATGTGAATCTGTAAAATATCTTGAAGATGAAATCCATCTCATTTTTTGAGAAAAATAAGATTCTAAACTTTCATGCTTATCTGTAGAAACTATAGCTTCTATATCTTTAATAAAGAATATACAATTCTTAAACTTATCTTTGAAATAATGCAGTAAAGACAAATCATCAGTTGTAAATTTCTCAAAATCCTTTTGATTAATTTTCAAATAATCTTTTCTTCTAAAAGCTATATTCGCTCCGTTACATAAAGTAGGTTTATTTAAACCGATTGCAGCAGCAGAGGTTAATACTAATGACAATAATTCTAATTGCTGATACTTAGAAAATAAATTATTTTCTTCATTTAACATAACTGGAGCGGAAATAAATCTGCAATTAGGGTCCTCGAAATATTTAATTATCGTTTCTATCCACCTTTCTCCCATTTCACAATCTGCATCAGTACAAAGAATAATATCTCCTGCAGCCGCTTTAATTCCCTCTCTAATTGCATTTTTCTTACCAGTAATTGAATCCTTAAGATTTATAACTTCTAAATAACTACAATTTTTTTGTGATTTTTCTAATAATTCTAATGTTTTATCTTCCGAATGATCATTAATAAAAATCAATTCTAGTTTTTTCTTGTCAAAATTTTGCTTTTTTAAACAACTAATAAGTTTAAGAATATTCTGATCTTCATTTCTACATGCTATTATTACAGATACTGATTTAGTATAACGCTTGATTTCCAGGGAGTTAATTTTATTCCATGACCGAATATAAACATAAAACAAAACAAAGTAAATGAATAAAATTATTATAGAAATCATAAAAAATGTTGTTAATACAAACTTAATCAAAATTTGAAAATTAAGATATACTATAAAAATCATTTACTATTTTTGAAAGTATATTTTGGAGGAAGAAAAAATCATATTAGGAATTGACCCAGGAACTACAATCATGGGGTATGGTATCATAATCATAAAAGGAAAGGAAATGGAGATGCTTCAAATGGGTGTGATCCATTTAGAAAAAATTGATAATCATGCACTAAAACTTAAAAGAATTTTTGAACGAACTGTAAAGCTAGTAGAAGAGTACAAACCTGATGAAGTTTCCTTAGAAGCTCCATTTTTTGGGAAGAATGTACAATCTATGCTAAAACTTGGTAGAGCGCAAGGAGTTGCCATGGCTGCAGCGCTGTATAAGAATGTTCCAATTTTTGAATATACACCAAAAAAAATAAAAAAATCAATTACAGGTAACGGTAATGCGTCTAAAGTTCAGGTTGCTTCCATGTTACAATCCTTATTAAAAATAAGAGAAATGCCAAAACATTTAGATGCAACTGATGGCCTTGCAGCAGCTGTATGTCATTATTTCCAAAGGAATTCAGGATCTAAAGTTAAAAGTTATTCCTCTTGGTCTTCTTTTTTGAAGGAAAATCCTGATAAATTAGCCTAGAGATTGTCTAATCCTGTCCGCAACTTCTCTCATTTTTTCTGCAGAGAAACTCTTTTTAGGTTTATCAAAATTAATATCTGAGACTCCATTAATAGGAACTAAATGAATATGTGCATGTGGAACTTCCAGTCCAATAACAGCTACACCAATTCTTTCGCAAACTAATACTTTATCCATTGCTTTAGCTACTTGTTTTGCAAATTTCCAAAGTCCAATATATTCATCAGAATCTATATCAAAAATATAATCTATTTCCTTTTTAGGAATAACTAAAACATGTCCATAAGCTAAAGGAAATATATCCAAAAAAGCGAGAAACTTATCATCTTCAGCAATCTTGTAGAAAGGAATCTCATTATTTACTATTTTAGTAAATATACTAGACATTAAGCAGCTTCAATATTTACTATTTCAAATTTAATAGTACCATTTGGAATTTGAATTTCAGCAATCTCCCCAACACTTTTTCCTAATAAACCCTTTCCTATTGGTGATGTAACTGAAATCTTTTTTGATTTTAGGTCAGCCTCTGCTTCTGGAACTATAGAATAAGACATTTGCATATTATTTGCCGTATTTTTTATAGTGACCTTTGTTAATAATCTAACAGTAGAAATATCTAATTTTGAAGTATCTACAACTCTTGCGTTACTATACAAGGATTCTAATTTATTTATTTTATCCTCTAAATGACCTTGAGCCTCTTTTGCAGCGTCATACTCTGCGTTTTCAGATAAATCTCCCTTATCTCTTGCTTCTGCAATTTGTTGAATTATTTTTGGCCTTTCTACACTTTTTAAATGATCTAATTCATCTTTTAATTTTTTTAAACCATCTTCTGTAAAATATTGTATATCACTCATATTATATTCTTTTAGTGTTATATTAAACTGCAAAAAGGAAGTTTTACCTTCCTTATTAATTTATATGTTGGTATTTCGTTTTACAAATTTATTCTACACCCTATAGCGTGAGATCCTTTAAACGGATCAGTAGCGGTGTATGAGTAATCTACTCCAAAAGTAGATCCATTACCCATTGGTAATTCAACAGTAAAACCTGCTGTAGGGCCTGTCAATGCAGTAGAAGTAGTCTCAATATCACCTATTCCCTCCTCATAAACATATCCCATTCTTGCCATAAAATAATCTTTATAAGAATATTCCGTCCCTATTCTATATTGATCTTTCTGAAAAGAATTTGAAGTAAATGTTCCAGCGCAAGTAACCCTATGATCTAATATTATTATATCATAAGACATACCAATATTAAATAATGAAGGTAATTCAAAGAAAGATGATCTTTGTTCTACTGTCATTTTATAATCATCTTCACTTCCAACTATTCCTCTAAATGAAAGTCCATCTCCAGAGAAAGACATCCTAGGACCCCAGTTTTTAAATGAAATTCCAAATTTCAATTCATCTTGTTCTCCAGTTCTGTACTGAATACCCGCGTCTAAAGCTACTCCATTAGCACTTACATCCGCAATTTGTTCTGAAATCATTCTAAGAGTAAAACCCCCTTGAATACTGTTTGAAAAAACATGCGCATAAGAGGCTCCAATATTCATAAACTTTGGTGAAAATGTTCCAATACCCCCATCAGGCATATCTACTGTAGTAATTTCAATATCACCAAAATCCATTGCCATAACACCAATTCCTAATACTCCTGATTCACTTACTCTTTGAGAAAATCCGAAAGTACTTATACTACTCACCGATTCATCCGCATTAAATAATTCGTTTCCATATTGTAACCATGATGTTTGTGAGAATATTAATTCTGTTTGCTCAGTTGACGCTAATCCTGCAACGTTAGAATACTGACCTTCAAGGCCAATCACTCCAGCAACATTCGCGGCTCCCCAACCAGAAGTTCTAGAAAAAGGATTAATTAATAATTCTGCCGCACCAGCAGATCCAGATCTTATTGCTTGTTCTTGAGCAGTTCCATCTATTACAGAGAGTAATAATACTGCTGAAATTACAATTACCTTTAAACAATGAGTTATTTTTTTCATATTTAAAATTTTCATTTTTCTTTTTTATTAGAATGTATCTAAGTCAACAGGACGTAATACACCAAACCATTTTAAAATCTTTTCCTGCTTTAAATTATCAATAGTTGTTTCAACATGAATAATATATAAACCACTAGCAATAGGAATACCATGATCGTTCTTTAAATCCCAATCTACAGATGTTAATTGATCCGACTTTTTAATAGTCTTGATTAGAGTTCCGCTAACTGTATAGATTCTAATCAGGGACTCTTCAGGAAGGTTGGTTAGTTTTATTCTATTATCTAACTGACTTGTCTCGTATCCTGAATATCCATAATATGGATTTGGAACAACATTTATTAAATCTAAAGCGGACACCGCCTGTTGGTTATCATTTTGTTTAGATATTAAGTCTGAAGTATTAAACTCATATACAGGATCAAAATTATTTATAGGAATCTCGGTAATTAATCTTGCTTTAGAATTTCCTGACCACGAGTTAGAAGTTGCTATAAAAGACTCTCCAACCTGATAGTCCGTTCCAGCGTGAGTTGCTTTCTTACCACCTAATATTTTAGGATAAGTAAGTTGTAATCTCGCATTATGTTTCTGCATATTTTTGTCGGCTACATAGTAGGTGTTACCAACTACTAAATCATCAGCAGTACTTAATATTTGTGATGGCTCAACATTTACATATGGATTATATGAAGATTCAACTCTAAGTTTTACCCTCGCTGTATTATTTCCATTTTTTCCAAAAATCTTTGATCCTAAACCAGGAGCTAGTAAAGGAGCCCCTACCCAAGTAGTATGTTGGAATACTTTTGCAATATTTCCTTCAAAAGAATTAGAAGTAGAATCTGATAATAGGTTATAAATCCAGGCTCCTTCATCATAAGAAGGACATAAATCTTCGTTTAAATAATCATCTTCTGCTAAAACTGACGCATCTCCTCCAATTACATATACAAAATGTTTACCTCCTAACAAATAACTTCCTCCAGAAAATTCTCCAGAATTAGTTGAATAAAATGGGAACTCCTCAGTAACAATGTTAGATGTTGGATTCCAGATCATGTCTCTTCCATTTTCTCCAGCTAACCAAGAATCTTCTGAGAAGATTACATTTAATCTTTCTCCTGTTTCTATGTCAATGACATAACCAGGAAACCAACCCATACCATAAGTTCCTGAGTTATCCGGATTACCATCTTTACCTACTGAAGGAGAACTTCTTAGTCCTAATTTAGTTTGACCTCCTTCCGCTAAATTTTTATCATCAGAAGCTTCTACAACTACACATCTAGTCCATTTAGTTTGGTCTGGGGTAAATACAATATCTACGGAATTTAGTGTTGTTGCAGATGAATAAGGGAATGATGTATAATAATTTTGCCCTGGACCACTATTGAAGTGTGATGCAAATCTGTAAGGAGCCCAAGTACCACCAGAAATCTCTAAACCTCCAAAAACTGTCGCGGATTGTTCTACAACAGTTTCATAAATTCCATTGGGATCCTCATCAGAAAAATAATCATCTAATTTGTCATCATCTTCATCAGAATAAGACCCTGAACGTATCCAGTTTAATCCGTATAAGAAAGGTTCATCATAATCTGGAAGTCCTGTTAACCATTTGTCGTATGGATCATCAAACTCGATTTCACCTGATATAAATCCATTATTGGTATTTGTAATTGGATCACTAGTTGGTACTTCTACTTGGTTAAGTTTTATTGAGAATCCATGTTTGGGAAATAATTGTTCTACTCCTACATCTATTGATTTTGAACTAGATATTAAAGTATCATTTCCATTTAAAACAGTCCAATTTTCATAGGAAGTAACCGCTCCTTGTGGAGTTTTAACTGGCTGTTCTAAAATAACTGTATAATCTTCTCCTTTGATCTCAACTGGATCAACTACAGAAATAGTAATAGGTCCCATTCCGTTCTTGTAAGAAGGGAATAAAGATTTACCATTCTCAAGAATTTCGTTAACAGTAGCAGAATCAATCTCTAATGTATTAGTACCGGTACCACTACCTTCTACTCTTCTTATTTTAACCCCATCACCATAAGAAGCTCCTAAAACAGTACCTCCATTCTCAGGAGCAATTTGATGAGGAATTGCAGTATAAGGTCTAATATTTCTTCTTCCAGCGATATGAGGCTGATTTCTACCATCATAAAGTGGATTGTTAACATCATACGGATTTGCATTTATTTCTGCTGGATTAAATCCGTAAGCAATAGCCATATAATGATATGTTTTATGATTTACTAAAGTTGGATTACCTAAAGCAAACTTATCCTCAGTAACTCGAAACGAATATTCTACTCCTTCATCTACAGCTCCAGCTACACCAGACTCCATTAATGAAGGGATCTCTTCAACTGGAACATATACGTTCATGATAGGATCAAGATACTGATTAATTATTCCTTTTACACCATCCTTAATGTCTGAACGGAAAACTAATCTAGCTTTATCTGGATTATCAAGGTCCGTTACAGAGACTGTAGCGTCTTTTAATTGATACACTAAATAACCTTGGAATTTATAATTCTGATTATCTACATTTGAAGCTAATGTAATGTATGGATCTTTCTCTGAGTACTCTTCATTATAGTTATTAGAAGATTCTTTATTAGTTAAAGAAATAATTAATTCTTTATCTAATTCTCTAATTTCTAAATCTGGAGCATCAGGTCCATTCATAATATTAAAATTATTATCAAAAAGTGCTTGAGCTTCTCTATCGTATATCTTTACTAATTGAACAGATGCTTCATTTCCTCCTGCTTGAGCTCGTGCCCAAACCACTCCAGTAGTAATTGTATTTACAGCTCCAGGTTCTAATGTAAAAGGACCGGCAGATTGAATAAATCTTCTATCAGCAGGTTGATTACCGGCTGTAACCTCTGACCATTCTTGTCCAGGGAAATCTGGATCTGACACTCCTGGAAACATGAAATTACAAAGATCAGTAGTGGCTCCAGGACCTGAACCCTTTCCATCTCCACCATAAGTCATAGGAACATTATCTTTCCAAATACCTCTTAAATAATTGTAAATATGTGTTCCATTTTCAGGATTTCCTCTAACTGTAAAGTCATTGTTATAATATACAAATTTTGACATGATAATCTGCTCTCCCTCTTCATCAATAATACCATCTCTATCATTATCTAATCCATCATTTGGATCTGCTAATGGTCCTTGAAAGAAATCTACTCCAATAGCAGGTGGATTAAATCCATATCCTTGTGCTCCCTCATCTTCTGCATCACCATTATAACAGATACCTAATCCTAAACTCACATCACAACCAACATAATCATCTAAATAATAGCCTAGATCTGGATCAACCCATTGCCCAAAATATACATCTGATAATGGTAGTGTAGATCTATTAATAATCTTATAATTATAGAAAGTCATATCATTAATCTCATTATCAGCTGTAAAACCAAATGCTTGAGCATGAATTTCTAATCCAATTGGATCTGCTTCTGTTTCTGTATGGATATTTCCTTTATCATTAAATATCCACCATAATGTTTGATCTCCATATAACTCAGCTTCATCATTGTCTCCAGTTATATTATAATCTGGATAATCACCCAGTAAAGGTTCATAGATTCCATTTCCATTTAGATCATAGAATGGAGCTAAAAATTGATCTTGAGCAGAATTACCATTAGCTGGCCAGTTCATAATAGATTCCGGTATCATAGATTGATCATAAGTTGGGTCAGATCCAAATCTAGCTACAAACTCTTCCACTTCTGCCCTTGTGATTTTAAAATGTTTGTCCCAGATATTACACTCATCTGAAGTTATAGTACCTGTTGCAATATCTAATGGCCCAGGCCAGAAATCATTTCCCCCTTGTCTGTAAGTCATAGCGGCAACCTTCAACTGACCTCCAGCATCTACACCACCAATCCATAAAGAACCAGCAAATAAAGAATTTAATCCACTTCCTTTTGGAATCTCATATTGAGCATCTGATAAATTCCACCACATATCACCTCCACCTAAAATAGTAGCTCTTACATTATTTACATCGATATCCGTTTGAGATGTTGCAGGAGAACATCCTGAAGCAACTTTAGAATAATTACTAGAATTCATATTAGGGTTCGGAACATTTTCTTTTGCAGTAATTCCAAAACTCGTCAGAAATGCAATTACAAATGTTATTATTATTTGTTTATTAAATTTCATATTTATAAATGATTTTTTTGATATCATAATTAATTTTTATTAAAAGGTAAGCGATAAACCTAATCTAAATGTTCTTGGCAAACTATAATGTGACGGATTGTTTACCGCTAACGAATATAAATATCTGAAGGAATCAGGGTTGTTTCTACTCATAATATCATTCTGTGATTCTGCAGCTGTTAAATATCCATCATCCTCTGGATTACCAGTAGCTCTGTATACACTAATAATGTTTTTAGCATCTAAAAGATTCTGAATTTGTAAATAAGCATTAACAAAAGAGGATTTTTTCTTATTCCATTTAATTTCAAAATTCTTATTAAACTTAGCATTTAATCTAAACTGCCATGGCAATCTAGATCCATTAATACTACCCATAAGAGTAGAACGATCATTAATTCCATCAGCTGCTTCCTGAGTAATATTTGACTGTCTTGAATAAGGAGTTCCAGAACCTGCAGACATCATAATATTAGCTCCAGCATCTTCAAATATTTTCAAACCAAATAAAACTGGACCTGTATATTTATCTCCGGTTTTATATCTATAATCTACAGATGCGGAGAGAGCATGTCTTTGATCATAAGATAATGGGATAGTTGTTCTTAAATTTGGCTGACCTGTATTAACCAAACTATATCCGGAGGAAGCTGATGAACCTGTACCATCAGCAAATTGTAAGGTATAGTTAGTAGTCATTTGTACTCTTCCAGTTCTTCTTAAGTCGTAGCTTGCAGAAAATCCTTTTACAGTACCAAAGTCAATATTCTGA
>CEOV01030244.1_pt1 | contig 18606 bp, 20 predicted proteins | sample 530631 | NCBI WGS metagenome assembly CEOV01 (sample SAMEA2620756, study PRJEB7988) | marine metagenome | isolation source: saline water (ENVO:00002010), including
CTTGTTTCTGTTGACTCAAACCATTGTTGTACTGTTTCCTCACTAGCGTTTTTTGCTCTTTGCATTTGTGCTGGTGTAGGTGCGCCTTTGTCACCTTTCTTTCTCATCTTCTCACCAGAACCTTGTTTGATTCTTTGTCTTTTCTTATGGATGTTTGCCCATAAACTTTCATCTTGACCTGGTGTGTCTTTTTTATATTTCTTAGTCAGTTCATCACTAGGATATTCCATAGCTTCTTTTTTAGAACCTCTTGCTTTTGCAGCTAAGTCTTTATCTGCGCCACCCCATGTTCCTTTTGATTTTGTAACAAAAGAATTAACTCTAGCCATTGCCCATTGTTGTGGTGTAGTACCTGGTCTATGGCCTGTTCGCCAGGCAGCCATTCCTCTGTTATAAACTTGTTTTAAGATTGAATAGGCGATACCTGACTTATCTGCCTTTTTTACAAGACCTGCAATCTTTTCATCTAGGACTTGATTTAATGTCTTAGGCATATTTTCTCCAAACATTTTTTTATATTTTTGAGTATGTTTACTCGGTTTAGTTTTTGCACCCTTATCGCCTGGTGCTGGTTTGTATGCAGCTGGATTATCGTCATCCATTTTTGCACCTTTTCTAAAGTGTGCAGCTCTGTCATCTTTTGTTTTCTTTTTCACGCCAGAATAATATTTTGCAGGTTGTGTACCTGGTTCGTCTTTCACATCTTTATCTTGTTTCACTCTATCTAATTTAGAAGCTCTTAAATTTAAATCGGCTGTTGGTCTATATAAACCATATCCTTGAGCTCTTCCACCATGTGCATATTCTTTTATATCATGTAACCATACTCTATGAATTTTATTATTTACTTCCATTGATACATAGTTTGTACCTCTTTGAACAATAGGACCTCTCATATCTTTTGCTTCTATGATATCACCTATTTTCCAAATTTTACCTATTAGATATGCATCTCTTTTTGATTCATAATCATTCATGACACCCATATCTTTTTCTTCTCTAATACCCATGTTCTTTCTAACATCTCTATATAAAGACTTACCATCTTTAAATCCTCTTGGCAAACCTTTCATAAATTCATCCATGTTACCATCAGATGCAGCTTTTCTCATCTTACTTGCTGACATACCTGATACACCTTCAGCATCTGGGTCTCTATCTCCAGCAGATACAACTTTGATATTGTCAAACTTGTACATACCATGTCTTGCTTTTACACCATTATATTTTTTTAATAGTGTTTCAAATTCTTTTACTCTGTCAGAACCTACAACCATAGTTACATCTTTGTAACCAGCGTTATGTAAAGACGTTGCAACATCAATAGCAGTTTTAGGATTTTTATCTACGGCAATGCTTCTCTTATGTTTAGGAAACATCTTTCTCATATATGCTATTTTTTTAGCATATGGAAGAGGGTCTTTGTTTTGATTTTGTGATTGTGATGGATATATACGATAGTCATCGCTACCAGCAACTGATTTAACTTTGTCAATTAGTTTTTCGTGACCAGTTGTTGGTGGATTGAAACGACCAAACGTAAAGACAACTTTCTTCTCTACAAGAGGTACTTCAAATAAACTAAATTTTTTAATTTCTTTCTTCACTTTGTTTCGCCTGTCTTGCAGCTCTGGCTTTCTTAACTTTATCCATCTCTGCTTTTTTAACTTTGATTTTCATACGACCCGCAATTTTATTGATAGCCGCACCATACTTTGCTTGTATTTGTTGGTCTATTCTAACTTTCATTTGTGGGGATAATTGATCGTAGTTTTTGTAAAACTTCTTAACTATAAGTTTTTTAGCAGCCTTTCTTGCTTTGACTGCTTGTTTTTCTGGCGAAGCAATTTTAAGTAGTGATCTTTCTTTTTTCTTTTTGAATGCTGAAGACTTTGCCAAACGTGCCATACGTCTAGCGATCTTACGTCTTTGTGCTACGTTAATAACACGTAACTCATCAAGACCCATATCTTTATTAAATTGTTCTATTGTTTTTGACATCTTATCATTTATCCCATGTTTTAATCGCCGTGAAGTTATTAAATGAGAACTCCATTCGGTCGACTAATTTAACAGCATTGCCTGATACTCTGTCTATCGCTACATACCCCTCTGGGTTAACCACTTTATATCCATTATTAGTACGAATAAACGTATTAGTCAACTGCCTTACACTATTTAGTTTTTTGACGATCTGCATTTTTGCGTCAATCAATAAGTTTTGAAACCTGACAACTTGTTCTAAATTACGTACATGTTTCTTAATTTCTCTAGTGTATTCCTTTTGTATATTCTGATACTTCGCTTTTCCTTTAGGAGTCTTTAATTTATCCACTTGCAATTGTAGTTTATCAGATACAAATTTCTCATATTCTCTTGCGTATTTACTAGGATTTTTAATAGTTTCGCCTGCTCTTACTTTACTATTATAATATGTTTTATATGATGCACCAGATAACTGACCTGTCATTGATGCTTGTAAATTCAAAAACTTTTTTAACATAGGTGCGTTAATTCTTTGAAATGTTTTACCTGTTTCAGATAGTATTTTTGTAACTGCGTCTGTTTCTGATTTATTAAATGTTGCTTTACCAGACACATCTTTGTATGACGCATCATCCATCCAAACAGATGATGTTTTTGTAAGTTTATTTATATCTGCACCAAAGGATGCTTTCATACTCGGTAAGTCTTTACCAGAATATGTTGTATGCCAAACTACTCCAATCTTTGCTTTGTTTATTGTCTTTGCAAAGTCAGAATCACTAGGAACAGCATAAACAATAGTGTTGGGTTGAAATGTAATATATGAAACACCATCGATCTTAGTTTTTCCAAGATCATTTGTGAACATGAGGTCACCTTGAAGTACACCTTTAATATTAAGTTTTGAAAACTCTTTGAGAGCGATCTTAAACTTTGAATTAAGTTGACCAGATAAATCATCGTCAATCTCCTTATCAGTTTTATATAATTTTGGATTTACGTTAAATACAGACTTCTTCGCAACAAAGAACTTACCATCACTAGGGTCAGTACCTGCAAAGATAGCTGGAGCTCCATCCCACTTAACAGTCATATTAACAGATGATCTACTTGCACCTGCTAACATATCTCTTAAACTTCTTAAAAAATTTATAGCTGCTCTTCCACCTGGTACGCCATGATTAATAATCTCATCTTCAATATGTTCCATGTGAAGATTTTTACCAGCTTGTTCTTGTATAAAACTAAGCATTATTCACCACCTCCATTTCCACCATTGCCACCTCCGTTTCCGTTTCCACCATTTCCGTTTCCGTTTCCGTTTCCATTACCATTGCCGTTGCCATTTCCATTTGCAGGTGTCTCATCACCCCCACTTGTATTTTTTGGAACGCCAAGAATATATCTTCCCTTATATCTTATTTTTTTTGGTACGCATTGTTTTAATTTTTTATCGTACTTCATACCTGGTGGGCATCTGTTATCGTTCATTAAATCTTTATATGTTTTCATTACTTTGTTGCCAATGAGTTATATTTTACTGCAAGAGAATGTTGTCCTAATTTTTTTACACCTGCATGACCTGATTTGTTAGTTCTAATAGACATCTTCATAATTAAACTATCTGAACCAGACTTTAATTCTATTTCCCAATTTTGCTTAGAAGTTCTACTAGGATATGCTTTTACAAAATCTACTTGTGGTATGAATACTCCTAAAGCATCTTTTTCAGTTATCTCTGAATAAGTTTTACCAGCTGCTTTAATTACCATTGTAGGTGTGTCTGGTGCGTCTCTTAAAACTTCTCTTTTAATATACTCTAAAGTATTTTTTCTATTTGCATTAAATAGTTTAATAACTTCTTGTCTCATTATTTCAAGATATGTATTATAAAGTTCTTCATACTTTTTATTATTCTTTTTGTCAAAGTCTCTTAGAACTTGCGATGTTTTTCTATCTTTTTGAAATCTATTTGCTGGTGGCATACCTGGAACTTTACCATGTGCTTCTTTATGTACCTTAGCATAAATCCCTCTCAACTTATTACCTTGTCTGAATGAGTTGAATATAGTATTAACATAAGTGTTTAGTTTAGGTTCAGTAGTTTTCTTTCCACCTGCTTTTAAACTAACACCTAATATTGATTTATCAAAATAAATTAAAAATATATCACCTGGGTGTCCACCTGGTACACCTGCAGGTTTAGATTTGTTTGTTGGGCCCCATCTAGTCTCAACTATTTTTTTATCTTTGTTTTGATCTAGAATGTATTGATGAATTGCAATAGCATTGTTCATCTTATCTTCAAACTTTGATGAAGTATCTGCTCTATTAATTATCTCTTGAGCTTTTTCTACATCAGCTGGTATGATACATTTAAGTTGTTTAAGATTAACATCTAACAAGTACTCATGAAAAGATTTAGCATCTTTTGGTTTATATTTTTTTTCAAATGCAATGCATGGAAACAGTTCAGTAATTGAAGCATTTAAAGTTGTTTCACCCATTCCACCCGATTGTGGTTTAACAAATATTCTAAATGCTCTATCCTCAAACGTACCATCAATAGGGTCTACACTAGATTGTGAGTCTCCTAGTTTTGCATCTACCCCAGCTTGTCTTAAATTTCTTAATATCTCGTCTCTATCTGTCTCTCTGTCTGGTGAACGTACAATTATAACATCTCTTTTAGATGAAGAAAGTTTACTAGATTTTGAATAGTCTAATCCTCTAAAAATATCAATAGGAAGATTCATAGCATCTTCTTGAATAAGATTTGAAATCTTTTCAACGTGATTTACTAGTTGTGTTTGTCTGCGTCTAACCTGTTGTACGTATTTGTTGATAGCCATCAAGCCCTCCATTTATACAAATTAACAAGTATTTATTCGTCTGTTGGTCGCATAAACTTTGGGAATTCAAAGTTACCCCATGTGCAATGTTTATTCTGAAACTTGCAAAATTCCTCTGCATCCTCTTTAAATTCACATTTATGCACGATATGGTTAAACTTAGTATCCCTTACTTTATAAGATTGTCTCTGACCTGGTGCTATTTCAATCTTAAACCTTGAGTTTTTGGAACTTTTCATATCTAGACCCTATTGTTGATTTATCAAATAATGGTGTATCGTCTTCTTGATTCTTGTCAACGATATCATCTTGAGCTTTTACTTCTACATCGTATAGTTTCATTTTTGCTCGATCTACTCCAAGCACAAATCTTTTATTAACCGTAGGGTCATTGTATCTATTTTTAAGCTGTTTGACAGCCATCTGATTTAATTCCTCTAACTCATCTGTTGAGATAAGCGCAAACATAAAGTCTGCTGTTGCTGGTAGTCCAAATGATTCGGATGTATCTTCAAGTCCGATATCAGTTGAAACAAATCCACTTCTTGTTGTCTGTGTTGCTGTGACTATTGGTAGATTATTCTCTACTGCTAGTCCTCTTAGTTCCTCTGCTATTGCTTTTATTATTGTATATGAATTAATATTACTTCCACCTCTAAATCTAGATGAAGCACATATATTTAAATAATCCACAAATATAATATCTGGTTTAAATGATTTCTTAATTGCTAGTTCTTGTATTAACTGTCTAAAGTGATTAGTATGTGCTGATGCTGTAGGATATTCTTTAATAATAAGATTACCTGATGCTTTCTTTTTAACTTTTTCAATCTTATCTTGATACATTGTTTTAGGTAAGTCATGTAAATCATCAATGCTAAGATTCATTAAGTTTGCATCTATTCTTTCAGCAATACGCTCCTCTGCCATCTCTAAGGTAATGTATAAAACATTTTTACCTTGAGATAGACAGTTAGAAGCCATATGACACATGAACAAAGATTTACCTACACCTGTGCCAGCAAGTGCAACGTTCAATGTCTTTTGAGGTAATCCACCTTTTGTAATCTTATTAAAGAAATCTAAATCAAAAGGTATTCTTTCTTCTACTTTATGGTAGTAGTCAAATCTCTCAGTAGAATCTTGTAAGTAATCATGACCAACTCTATTATCAAATGAAACTGCTAGTGCATCTGTAAGTAAAGTAGGTAAAGCATCTGGTTTACGATTCTTATCTCTGCCTTCGATGATAGATATTCCGTCAACGATTGCATTGTATATTGCTTTTTCTTTACACCAGTTTTCAGTTGTATCACATAACCAATCGATATCAACATCTTCTTTTTCAAATGTAGATATTGTCTCTTTAATTTCTTTGAACTGAGACTCAGATAAGTCTTTACGATTATCTATTTCAATTTGTATAGATGTTATCGTAGGTGTCTTATTATATTTCTCTATAAACTTTACTATCTCTTGAAAGATTACTTTATCATTCTTATCTGTAAAATAATCTTCTTTGATAAACGGAATTACTTTTCTAGAGTAATCCTCGTTCCAAATTAGATGCGATAGAGTTGTCTTCTCGATTGTTTTGTTCATCAATTATTTCCACTAATATATCACCAATGTATGTAAAAAACTCTTTGTCAAATACATCTCTTGGTAGTCCGTTGTTTTCTAGTATATCAAACTCAAACTGTAAAGTTGCCGTACCATCTTTTTCAATTGGTGTAACTTTACCATATTTGTATATAACACCTTGCCACTTACCTTCGTTTATACCTATACAAGTTTGTTTAGGATGATTAGGTGATTCGATATAACTATATCTCTTCTTTGGTTTCTTCGTTTCCACCATAAGAAAATTCCTTTTTAGCTGCATCCTCTAACTTACTCATTACTTCCTCAGTAAAATAAGTTTGAGGGTCATCATTTATTGATTTACCAAATACTTTTTTACCATCTGGTAGTTCGTACTTAGTAGATACTTTTTTAAATATGTCATACTTTTCAGCAAGTGGTAGTAAACCATAATACTTATCAAGTCCTTTAGTATATGTAAGTTTAACATCCACAATAGAATTTTCTTTTGTTAATCTTGACTTTTGGTTTTTACAATGAATAATATTACCAACGACCTCTGTGCCTACTTTATCTTTCTTCTTTGAAAGATATATGATAGAAGAAGCTGCATATTTTAATCCACTTCCACCACCCATTTCTTTCATAGGTACATATGAACCAACAACATCATAAGTATGATTAGTTACAACCATTGGTACTTTTGCTTTACCAAGTTTCAATGTTAATACTCTAAATGCAGCTTTTAATACTTGAGCTCTTGTCATGTCTCTAGTCTCTTTACCTTCTTTAGTATCCTCTACTTCTTTTGTAGTTGATAACATTCCTAAAGAGTCTAAACATATAAACAATGGTCTTCTTATATCTACGTCTTGTTGCATGTATCTATCTAATACTGATATTGCTTGTGTTCTAAATTCTTGTACAGTTGTTACAGGTACAATAACCATTCTTTCTGCATCGATACCTCTATCAACAACCATCTTTTTAGTAATTGCTGATTCTGACTCAAAGTAAACAACACCACCATCTGGGTTTGCATCTAAGAAATGTTTAACCATCCCCATAAGAAAGAAAGTCTTACCAGTTGCAGACTCACCTGCTAGTGCTGTAATTTTATTTTGTGGAAGTCCACCATATAGTGAACCAGATAGAAGAGCATTAAAAATATATGAACCTGTATCAATGAAGTCTGATACATCACCACTTTCGATACCATCGTTAGCCAATGATGCATATTCATTACCAGTTGTTTTAATTATTTCTTTTAGAAAATCAGTTCCAGCCATAATTTACTCCTATTATATATCAGTTCGAACAATATGTTTTCTTAATGCTCTAACCAATTCTTCTATCTTATCTATCACAGCAATTAAACTTTTATCTGTAATATAAGATTGTTGTTGTTTTAATTTATCATATTCTTTTAATGGGATAGTAACAGTACTACCTTCATTTTCGTATGACATGTCTTCAGCATGAGCCTTTAGACTTTCATACATTCTTTTCTCTTCACTTGCCTTACTCATTTTATTGCTATCGCTCCTATGAACATAAAGTTTCGCCAGAACACTTGCACATCTTTAAATCCAGCATTGTACATAAACTGTTTTAATTCATCGTAAGTATTAGGTTTTAACATATGTCTTAATGTTTTTTCTTTTGTCATTATATCATCACAACTAAAGCTTTCTTTCTTATGGTCGTAATACATAAAAGTCATCATGTCTTGTATTTGTGGATTTTCACAATAAACTTTTTCTGCAAACACTAAAGCTCCACCAGGTTGTAGTTGATTGTACACTTTTTTAATTACATCCTCTCTATCTCTCTTTGGCATAAACTGTAAAGTAAAGATAGAAGTTGCTAATGATAATTTATGTCTATAATCAAAATCATGATATCTAATATCTGCATGTAAAAACTTTGGTTCAATATCATGATTATTTTTAATTGTTTTAGTTCTTTCTTTTAAGTCTTTCTGAAAACCTTTTGCATATTCAACACCAACATAATGAGCAGATGGTGCTATATCTTTATTTGCTTTTATTATTCTTTCAGTAAGTTTACCTGTAGAACATCCTATATCTAATACATATGTTCCGTCTTCTATAAAGTATCTAGAAAAAGATACTACATCTTTTAACATATCTTGATAACCACGAATAGATTTATCTATATGATTATCAAAACCTTCGTCTCTATGTGCGAAAGTAAAATCATTATCTGGCATTTTTTATCACCTTGTTATACATTGATTCAGCAAGAGCTTTCATCATAAGACTAGGTACCATACGACCACATCTTTCACTTTTTTGTGCCCACTTACCTGTAAGTACAAAATCATCTGGTAATGAAGTAACTCTTTTTAATTCGCCAAGTGTAAATTTTCTATCATCATTCCAATGACAAACTCCAGCAGTTTTTTCTGTTGCACCCATCGCTGTAATAGTAGGACTAGGGTGAAACTCTGAAGCAATCTTTAAATTAAAGTGCCATCCTTTAGGATGATAGTCTGTACCAGTAATAACTTTATCTGGGTTTCTTGGCATCAAAACACATGTTTGTTTATAGTATGCTGTCTCTTTCCATTTTGTAGTTAACATATCAACTTCATCTTTATCATACTCTAAACCATCAAAGGCACCTTGTAAAGTAGTAATTGTTTTATTTGGCTCAGGAAATAAAGATGATAATGTCATAAAGTTTAAACCAACTTCATCCATGATATCATCACGTACTGCCATGAAGAAAACTCTTCGTCTTCTTTGTGGAACACCAAACTGAGAACAATCGTGTACTTTTGCAACTACTTGATATCCAATGTCTTCAAATGTATTTTGAATTTTATTAAAATATTGTTTTGCTTCTCCAACTGTTAGACCCTCAACATTTTCTGCAATAATAGTTTTTGGTCTAATAACTTCAGCAACTCTTAGAAACTCAAAAAATAAGTCTTCGATGTTTGTAACTATCTTACCATCTGAATAAGATTTAGTTTTACCAAACCCATCACTATGTACAGTTCCCTCTCTTGCAAGAGTACCACACATACTAAATGCTGAACAAGGTGGACTGCCATCTAATAATTCTAGTTCACCTTCTTTTAATTTTGTTACTTCTAAAAATTCTTTACCTGTAAGTTCTTTTATATCACCATCAAGAATTGGTGTGTTAGGATAATTGTCTCTGTAAGTATTTCTTGCCTCTTCAACAAACTCATTAATTGCAAGTATCTTACCACCAGCAAGTCTGTAACCTGTAGATGAACCTCCACCACCAGCGAAAGTAGATATAACTCTAAACTTATTCAGAGCTTCTCCAGCATGTACATCTTTCATTAAATAAGGTTTGTATTTCATATCATAAATTGATTTAGTGTTGCACCTTCAGGTTTAGGCCAATCTCTAACCATGTCCATCACTCTTGATCTTCCTTTATAGTTTATCTTTTTATTATTTAGCAGTCTTTCAAACAATACATTTATTTTTGAATCTAATTGTAAGTTTAAATGTTTCTTAACGTCTTTGTCAAGATTAAAAGCAGTTCTTACGTGATGTTTTTGATAAGGTTGATTTAATTGATACCAATCCATACTATAAAAATAATCTTTCACATTCATTCTTAGATATGGTGTAATAAATTTTTTATTATACATATCCGAAACTTTTTTATGCATTTTATATCCAGCTGCATTTTCTGGTAAAAAGTATTGATCTCTAAACTCATCAAACTTTTCTTTAGTATGTTTATAATGGATGTTTGCTTTTTTACTTACTCCATAATAACCATCTGCTGCCCAACCAGAGAGTACATAAGTCTCTGCAATCTTTGGGTACACATGTAAAAAAGGATACACACATTCATAATGAGTTTTCTTTTTGCATCCTAAACTTACCAACTTGTAAAAGTCTTGTTCAAGTTTTGTAGTGTCTATTACAGTTCCTACAAATGCCCAATTGTGATTCTTTGCAATCTCTTTAGCCTTATTATAATCATAAGAGGGCTCGTTGTCAAGGCAAAAAGAATATGCTGTTATAGTTTTTCCTAGTCTATGAGCTGCCAATGCAACTGATATACTATCAACCCCACCAGACAATAATACTGCCACGTTTTGATCTGGTGTTGTTTGTTCTATATTTTCAACTAATAGTTTATCTATCATACAAAAAATTCATCTAGAGTACCTTGAGTACCATAAGTTCTATCTACATTCCATTTAATTTTTTCAGTAATATAATGTAGAGGTTCAATAAAAGACTTTTCAAATTGTGTTTCATAATCAACAGCAAACTTTATTTCTTTTGGTAATGAAGTAATAAATGAAATACTAGAAGATTGATATATGTTTGGTAATTGCATATGTAAAAATTTAATCTTATCACCCTCTTGTATAAATGGGTATTTGTGAGATAGTTTATTTTTCTTAACTAGATAATTATATAATATAGCACCTTTGACATGTATTGGTGCTCCCTTTTTAAATAGATTGTGTGATTCAGTCCACTTATCTAGACCATTCACACTTCTAGGATATGCCACATCCTCTGGTGGTAATGTTAGAAACTCAGTTCTAAAATTTTGAATAAATATATTTAATTCTTTTTCGTTACCATCCATAATAATACGTAATGCTTGTTTAATTTTTTCACGACAAGGTGCTGGTGTTGAAGACTTAACTGCTTCTATTCCCATGATTTTTAATTTAGGTTCTTGATAACGAACACCTTCAACGTCATGTGCATTTAAAATATATCTTTTCTTTGCTGTCCATATACCTTTGTCTGCAATCACTTCACGTTTCATTTGCATTTTCTGATCGTATGCGTGTGTGTAATCAGCAAGTTCTTGATACGCTTGATTAATAAATGGTTCTACTTTATCTTTAGCTATTTTATCAAGAAAGTCAACTGGGTTTTTTGGATTAAATTTTTCTATTAGTTCATCAAATCGAATATAAACTGAGTCTGTATCAGACGCAATAACATAATCAACATCTTTTGTTTGATTTATATTATTCATGTATTCATTTATCTTATGTTCAATCCAACGAATAGATAGTTGACCAGAAGTGGTTATTGCTTCTGCCATAGGTAAATTGTAATATCTAAACCATTTGTTACCAATCGCACCATAAGCTGAGTTAAGTGAAATCTTTCTTGCCATTTGAATATTATCGAACTTAGATATCATTTTTAATAATTTTGCATTTTTAGTTTTTTCATATTCTTGTTTAGCATCTAACATTGCTCGTTTATACTTAACTCTATCATCATACATTGTTTGCATCATCTCAGGTAAAAAACCTTTTTTATCAGTTCTAAACAAAGCACCATTTGGTGTCATGGTAGTATTTTCTAATATAGATGTATCAACTGATTTACTTAACATCTTATCCACATTCATATTAGGTACAGTTCTTTCACTCTTCAATGTTTCTGGTGAAATATTATATTGCATAATTAGATGTGGATACAAACTATTCAAGTCAAAAGACACAACCCATTTGTGTTCGCCAACCTGTGGGTCTTTAACATATGCACCTTCATACTTGTCAGATTTTTCTTTATCAGTTTTTTGTGGTATAACAATTTTTTTATCCATTAAGTAGTTGTGTATTAACATATCCCAATAACGAACTGTACCGAGAACATCAACATAATTTACTTTTGCCTCATATGCCATTGTTAAACATAGTTCAATTAGTTTCATCTTGTCTTCTAGTTGGTCAACTATCTCAACGTCTTTGATATTGTAATCTATAAAAGATTGAAAGTCATTTGTATACCAATCTCTAAACGTATCATGTGGATTTTCATCTTTCTTAATACCAAGTTCTACACTAGCAATATGATCTAGTTTGTAACTCTCTTGATTGGTGTATGTAAATTTTCTATATAGATCATAGTAGTCAAGAGCTGCAACACCTTGTATTTCGTATATTTGATGTTGTCTTCCCATTTGATATATTGTTTTAGATAATACTGATCTCCATGGTGATAAATCTTTTAAAGTATCCTCACCCATTATTCTTTTAATACGATTACACAAATAAGGTATATCAAAAAATTCTGTATTCCAACCAGTAATAACATCTGGTTGATTTACTTTCCAAAACTTTAGAAACTCTGTAAGTAATTCATATTCATTATCACATTCAATATACACAACATCTTTTCTACTTGTTTGATACTTACCTACACCCCAAACAAATATTTGTTTATTCTGCTGGTTCTTAATTGTGATAGATAACATTTCCTCAGCTGCATCTTTTACATTTGGAAAACCATTCTCACAAGCAACCTCAATATCAATTGTAATAATTAATACTTCATCCATATTCCACTCAAGGTTAGGATATTGTTCATACAGATAATTAAATTGAAAGTTGGTATTACCATATACCAAGTGAGGCTGATCTTCGTATTGTTGAATCCAATTCTTGGCTTCTTTGATAGTCTCATGTTTAACAGGCATCACATATTTGCCTTGAAGAGTTTTGTATTTTGTTTCTCTCATGACAGGGCAAAACATAGTAGGCGAATATTTAATCCTACGATTAATACGTTCACCATTGACAATCTCTCTTAGTAAAAGATTGTTTCCCCATTGTATAACATTTGTGTAAAACTTACTCATCGTTTACCATAATATATTATTAGTATCTTATTGTCAATTACTTTTTTAAAAAAAACATGTCACATCCAAAGTTTTCTCTTGGTCGTGTTAGATATGCTTCATATCCTTTTTCTTTAAAATCGCTTATTATTTCTATTAAATCAAATAGTTTTTCTTCTGGTGTTGGACAAAATAAATGTGCTCTAATATGAAAACATTTTATTGGTATGTTGTAATCTAATATTTCTTTACAAGTCTCATACCATATTCCCCAAGTGTCTGCTTTAATTATGTCAGGTAATCCATGTTTACTAATCATGGTTCTAAAATTTTGTGTCTCAACTAAAACATGTTTTTGTTTACTATCCTCATATACATTTTCAACAGCATTAATAAAGTGTGGTTTTAAATTGTATTCTCTACCATATGGTCTATCACCATATCCTATTCTAGTTTCTATTTCTTTTAATGGATTGTAATAAAATGGAACATTGATATTATTATCAGGTGCATAACAAACATTATGAAAAGTCATCGATGGTTTAAATGGCCAACTATCAGTATCCCACCATTTTTTTGATTGTGGTGAACCATCAAAACAATGAAATTTTAAATCGGGGTTGTCAGTTGCCATGGCGATTTCCATATCACAATCTTTTGATACCCCAATGCTATAAACTAAAGATGAACTTTTAACAACTTCTTTTGGAAAACGATATCTACCGTACTCACCAAAAGGTTTGTAGATTAAATGACTTTCCTCTATCAGTCGTAATTGTTTTTTAAGTTGTGGTAGATTTTGTATTGCCATCACTAGAGTCCTTAGACTTTCCAATATTATATTTTGTTTCTAAAATCCAATCGTTTTTTTCTTTAAATGCTATAATCTTAATTTGGCTTAGTGGTGCAATTGGTTCAGTATTACCAACTACTGATACCAAACCCCAATCTGAAAGTAATGATGCAATACGATTTCTACGACCTATATCATTCTCAGACAAGTTTGTTTCCTTGCCGTCTAATGCAAATAACTCTTTGAAATGTACTATGTAATACTTGCCTTGTTTATGAAGTATATGGCAAGATTGATATAATTTTTTTTCTTTTCTAGAAGCAACTCCGATACGTGAAAGTGTTTCTCTCACTTTAAGGAAATCATCAGGTTGCTTTAGTGTAATTTCGAGCATGTTTTCTCTCGACCACTTAACGTTTTCCATGTTTACCACCCTTATTCAATTTATCTTTTATTGTTTTAATTTGTTCATTGTTTAATATGCTAAGAGCAGATTGTCCTTTTTCATTATTATAACCATAATACTCTTTTACATACTCTAAATTTTTGGACTTACTTGACCTCATCCAAGGTGCAAATCTTTTACGTGTCCTTAAACTATTTAGTAAAAAGTCATATTGTAACTTTTTGTCTAGATGATGATTACGATTCATTTCATTAACTAACTGTATCGTATCACCAAAAGGGGCGAGACATTTGTTTACTACAAATGCTGGGTATTTCTTTTCCCACATTGGGTCACCACTATCCATTAAATTATTTTTACCATAATTAATAGAATTCAAATAATCTTTTAATTCATACATCGCTTACTCCATTTATATAATTCAACAGTCTGATTAAATGCGTCCATATATTTTACATCATTTATATCAGGTTCTATTTCAACTTCTTTTTTTAGCTCTTCTTCAATAGAAGAATTTTTTATATTACCCAAAATATGTCTATCTGAACCAGGTCTATCTATGAAACCTGCTTCTTGATAATAATATATATCGCCTCTCGGGTCAAGGGCAATCTTTACTTGTGGCGATTGTCTTCTGGTTAATTGATCTACCGAAGTTACTCTTAATAGTTTTGTTTCCAAACCTTTTAGTAATTGAGATAAAGAATAACCATAGTCAACTCTTATACCTCTCTTTTTTATTTCAGTATCAAATTTTAAAAGATACTCTGCCAAAGTTTTTCTCTCTTCAATCTCATAATGAAAAGCAAAGTCTTCACGTAAAGATAAATTATCACATCCACCTATGTAATCAATATAATCAATTACTTTTAATATGTTTTTATAGTTACTTGGTAATAGTATATAATTTAAATATAACTTAGTTCTATTTTCAATCTTGTTATAATTTTTTAAATTTTCTTTTACAACATGCCAACCCTTATTATGTTTTGTTGTACTTTTATATTCTTCTTCATCTATACCATACAAAGATACTCTAATATGATCTAACGAATTAATATATTCATGTTTTTTAATATACTTGTTATTAAGTAAAAAAGCATTTGTTAACATTCTACATTTATACCCACCATCATGTAAGTTTTTAAATATTTCACCTATGTAAGGTGTTGTCAGTGGTTCTAGTCCACCACCTATACCAAAAACTTTAGGGTCTTTACCACTATCTTGTTCTATTACTTGTTTAAAGTAAAGATATGATTCATATGCATCATCAACAACAGAACCATGATTTCTACCACAGAAAGAACAAAAAAACATACAACTCGTACCAGGAAATATGTTTATACGCCAAGGGTACATGTACTTGTTATCTATCGAGGCTTGCATATGTCCACCATCTATCGCACCTTGAATACTTTTTAAATATATTTTATTTTCTTCTCTATCAAACATTGTTTAATATATTCTCCACCATCTAAATCGATATCTGGTATATCCTCTTGTTTAATTTTCATTGTCTCTTCAATACCTCCTAATATTAAATCTATATCTAAATCTTTTTGTGGTATCCAATGGCAACCACCTTCGTCTGAATATCTAGATGTTCTATAAGTTTCTTCGTTTCCTATAACATTATTATTTACATCATATAATTCAGATGATGAATATTCATTTGGAACAACTAACGCTGGTGTTTTTGTAATATTTAAATCAGTAAAAGTCATATAACCTAAAGATGTAAATGCCATTTTATGTACAGACAAATAATCTCTAAATTCATTTACACTTGGTCTTTTAATTAAATTAATATCTCTATTCTCTGCCATTTTTAAAATATCTTTTGGTGTTTTATCACCAATAATAAAAGATATTTTTAAACTAGGAATTGCTTCTTTTACTTCAAGAAATAATCTTTGATACTTATGAGTTAGTTTATACCAATCACCACCAGATACTAATATACCATCTCTTTTATCAACACTTGGTTTGGTATAAGGATATGTAATATAACCAGTATTATAAACTTCACAATCTATCATGGGGGTTTCATATAGTTGCTCAGTTGCGTCTAAAAAATTATAGTCGCCAGCAAAAAACACACCATCATAATATTCATTTAATCTATCAATATAGAAATACATTTCCTTTGGTTGAATCCAAGGTATATCTCTATCTAATGAATAAATTTTTTTCTTATTTTCTTTTGCATGTTCTAATATATCTAAAACGCCACCATGTTCCCATTTATGACCCCATTGTTCAGCCCAAAATGGGTCCCAACCATATCGACCAAAAGGATATCCCTCTGTAATAATTACATCTGGGTCATACTCTCTATAATCTTGATATAAATCGTTATAGACTTTATCGTGTCCAAAAAATTCAGTATCGGTTGATTTACCTGTAAAAGGTCTAGTTATAATAAGTCTGGTTGTTAGATACTCACCTAAAGCCTTTGCTCTATTTGCGTGACCTACGCCTTGATTACTTTGTACTAATACTAAATGTTTCATCACCAAATTTTTTATAGACAGGCCAATTATGAATGTCTGGGTACCAATCCCAATCTTTTCTTATTGGCTTTTTGTCTTTCACCTTTTCAAAATTTTTTAATCCTATTTTTGCTTTATGTGGTGTCATATAATAATGATAACCAAATAAATCTATGTATTGTTTATTCCATGGCACGTTTGATCTTTGCCTACCATCATAACACATTATCCTTAATAAATCAGCATCTTCTTTATTATCTAGAAGTATCATTCCACCTCTATCTGTACTTAAATGTTTTCTATAAAAAAAACTTAAACACATTTTTGTACCTGGTTCATAACCATTTCTTTTCCAATATACAGCTGCATCAATTGTTTCTTTTGTTAAATAATGATATCCATGCCAACGAACATCACCCCAATTGAATGTCCAATTATTTTTAATTAACATGTTTGGTACTGAAACATAAGTGTGGAAAGGTACAGTTATTGGTCTAACCTCTCTACCTTTTTTCATTTTTTCTAATCTTATGCTAAGTTCAAGGGCATTTGTACAACAATCTGTGGCGACCGCATATGGAGCACCAAAGAATTCTGCTATCTTGTTTTCAAATTCTGTTACAACATGCCATTCGTTTTTCATTCCTAGACCTGTCTGTAAGAATTCGCTTGTGTCGGAGTCGACTTTATTCTCATACATCGTAACATGTATTTATCCTATTTAAACTTTATCTGAGACATTAATTCAGTCATACAAGCAAGCATATTAATCTCTTGATCTGCGACAAAAGCTGACTTATATTGATAATCTGCGATAATTACAACAGCATGTGGTATTGTGCTATGATCTAAATTGTCATATAAAGAATTATAAATTGTTCTAAAAATTCTTGATGGGTCATTATCTAAATTGTTAACAATCCATTTACGAACATTTGTAAATTCTTTTGCCTTCATAAAACCAACAAGTTCTTTTATATTTTCGCTTGAAAGATTAACAAGTATACCTGCATCTATTTGACCAGATGATGAATACCTTTGTAATTCATTTAAACATCTTCGCCAATCGGGAAAAAATTTATTAATTAATTCTGCAACTGCTTTAGGTTCAGATTTAATTTTTTCTTGACCAAGAATATCTTGTACTCTTTTAAAAAAAGACTCTGCAAGTTTAACTCTTTCACCATTGCGAATAGTAAAATCAATGTTAGAACACCTAGAATGAATTGGTGGTATTAATCTATTTTTATAATTGCAAGTAAGAATAAAACCACAGTTCTTATGAAACTCTTCCATAAATCCACGTAAGGCCGGCTGAGTTGATTGAGGATTAAGATAATCTGCCTCGTCTAGTATGATATACTTCCTACCACCTTCTAACGATACAGTTGATGCAAAGTTTTTAATCTTAGTACGTAGAACGTCAATACCAGATTCCTCTGAACCATTTATTAACATCCATGTACTACCAATCTCTTCCACCATTGCTTTTGCAATAGTAGTCTTACCAGTTCCAGCAGAACCAGATAAAATTAAATTGGGAATATGTTTGTCTTTTACAAACTCTGAAAATGTTTTCTTTAACTCAGTAGGTAGAATACAATCTGCTACTGTCTTTGGTCGATACTTTTCGACCCACAAAAATGTTTCCATAATTAAGCCTCATATGTTGATTCAGGTTCTAACGCAATCCAATATTCTACATTCTTGTTTGAGTTTTTAAAGTTACTGATATTTTTTTGTGATATTGTTATATCATATGTACCTGGTAACAGTTTCATATTTTCAACTTTAAAATAGAATTTAAACGACTTAGCATTAGAATTACAATCTACATCGATAGCATAATTATTGGCAGTAGTATTCTTTTTA
>CEOV01020568.1_pt1 | contig 18501 bp, 16 predicted proteins | sample 530631 | NCBI WGS metagenome assembly CEOV01 (sample SAMEA2620756, study PRJEB7988) | marine metagenome | isolation source: saline water (ENVO:00002010), including
AAAGTATATGCACTTCAAGAACATTTGGAAAAATGATTACATCTTATGCAGACTTGCAGTCTTCTATCGCAATGTATACAACCAGATGTGCTGAAAAATTAAGAAATCAATCATGCTCAGCAAAAATTGCACATATATTTATTATGACAAATCCATTTAGAAAAGATTTAAAACAGAATATCATTTATAGAACTATACAGTTTCCTGTTGAAACAAATGATACAGGTGAAATATTAAATTATATTTTACGCGTATTAAAAAAAGTATATCAAAAGGGTTATTATTATAAAAAAGCAGGTGTTATTTTAAGTGGAATAATTCCGACAAATCATGTTCAATGCAATATATTTGATAAAAAAAATCGTAAAAAAAGTAAGATTATATTAGATACAGTAGATTTAATTAATAAAAAAATGGGAAGAGATTTTGTAAGGTATGCTGTTCAAGGATATAACAATACTTTAAAATTAAAACAACAAAGCTTATCACCATGCTATACAACAAGATGGGGTGACTTACTTAAAATTTATATCTGAAAAATATATACCCTTAGCAAGATATACATATGAATCTGTAAATTTTAACTATGGTATTTAGAATATTTTTAACAACATATATAGTCTTTTCAATTCTCATAGGTCATGGTGAAGAGCATGATCATGATCACAATCACAATCACAATCATGAAAAACAAAAGTATAAATCTACTGGTATTGTAAGAGGTAGTGTAATTGATAATATAGCAGAAGATAAAAAAGCTTATGCTAATATATCAGTAGTTAAAGAAAATTCTGACGATATTGTTGCAGGTGGAATAACTGATAATAATGGGTTATTTTTAATAGATAAAGTTCCAGTTGGGAAATATTTTTTAGTCGTTCAGTATATTGGATATGAGGATATGATTATTGATGGGATTGTTATTAGACCTCCAGATAAAATAGAAGTAGACTTAGGCCAAATAAGAATTAATGCTAAAACAATCATGCTAGAAGGAGTGTCTGTTGTAGATAAATTAGCCCCTATAATAGAAGATATTGCAAAGACAACTTATCCTGTAGCTGAAACAGCAAGGTCAGAAGGTGGAACAGCTGATGAGATTTTAGAAAAACTACCCTCAATAACAATAGATGCAGATGGAAATATTTCACTTAGAGGAAATTCTAATGTAACAATTTTAGTAGATGGAAGAAAATCACAATTAAATGTTAGTATGATAAATGCTAATATGATTGAAAAAGTAGAAGTGATGACAACTCCATCAGCAAAGTTTGATCCAGATGGTATGGCTGGTATTATAAATATAGTTCTTAGTAAAAATGAATTTGTAGGAAGAAGTGGAAATCTCAATTTAAATCTTGCTGAAAGAGATGGAAGAAATTTATCTGGAACATTTAATTCTTTTAAAAATGATTGGAATATATTCTCATCTTATAGTATAAGTGAAAAACATAGACAGGGTAGAAAGTCAAGAGAAACAATTTATTTTGATTTAGACAATAATGTTCAATCTAGTTTTAGTTCTAAAGAATATTCTGAAAAATATCCAGAAAAAAATAATTTAAAAATTGGAGTTGAACACTACCCAAGTGATATAGGTCTATTGGCTTTTGATTTAACATATATTGAAAGTAAAGGGTTAGATACAAATACAGTTATTCTTGATGAAGATTTAGAAAATCCATTTGTAACTATAGAAAATGAAGAAAGCAGTGCATTGAATTATGGTATTGGTTACTTTGTAGATGATAAAAAAAATAAAAAAAACTTTTCTGTACAATTTGATTATGATGATCATGATGGCTCTGAAGTAAGAACGGGGTATACTGATGAGGTGATTCAAGATGAGGGTGTAGATAAAATATTTAGATTTGATTATGCCGCTCCAATTGATAATAAATTTAACGAAGATTCTAAGTATGAGGTTGGATTTAAACATAATACTGAGGATGATAAACATTATTCTATTATTGAAAATGAAGATTTTAATTGGGATTATGATAATTCAATCTCAGCAGCATATATAAATGTATTATATAATTTTACTGAAAAATTTGGTATGCAAATTGGAACTCGTTTTGAGCAGCAAGAAAAGCAGTCAGTTATTGATTTTAATCAAGAAGAATGCTCTTTGTTAGATCAAAGTAATTGTGAAACCAGTGGTTTTTGTAATTGGAACGATGGTGTTTGCTCTGAATCATTGTTTGGCAATTTAGTTAGTAATCTCGGAGAAAATTTAGATGTTACTTATGATCATAAACGAGCTTATCCATCGATTTATTTTTTATATGATACTCAGGGGAAAGGCAATGTTAAATTTGAATTTGGAAGAAGAATCGATAGACCATCACACTGGAGTTTAAATCCTATTCCAGATTTAGAAGAAGCCGAGGCTGGATTTATTAGGCAAGGTAATCCTTATTTAAGGCCAGAAGATGTTTATAAATCAGAGCTTAGTTATTCAAATAGGATTCCGATAGGATTTTTAAAAGCATCAATATACTATTCAAGAGTTACAGATAAATTAGATAGAGATAAAGATACATATTGTTATGGCTCAACTTGTGATAATACAGATGATAATTCAGATGAAACAAATTACATGGTTTTATCATGGGATAATGTTGCTAAATCAATTGACAGAGGAATAGATTTTACGTTTATGACAAGGCCCTTACCTAATTGGGATTTAATGATAAATGGAAATTATTGGAATAATATTCTAGATGGAGTTGAGGCAGATCAGCAGGGTAATGAATATGGTTTTTGGGGTATGATTAACTCAACAATTAGATTACAAAATGAACAACAAATAGGTCTATTTTCTTATTTTTCATCACCAATGACTATTTCATCTGGTGAAATAGAAAGTAAATTAAGATTAGATTTATCTTACAAGAAAAAAGTTAATAAACGTTTTAATTACACTCTTAAACTTAAAGATGTATTTGATACTGGTGGATTTAATATTAATACAGATCAATTAGTTGATTTAGATGCTGATGATATCTTTGATTCTAGAGAAGTATTAATAGCAGAAAATAGACGAGGTAAAAGAAATTTATCAGTAAATTTTGAATATCGATTTGGAGATTTCCAAAAGAAAAAATATAAGCGTGAAGAACAAAAAGGATACAATCAAAGTGGTGGAATGGATGTTGGTTTCTAATGCTTTCTTTTCTCCTTCCGAAGGATAAAAAATTATTTAAATATATATTTGTTTTAGCATTACCGGTTATAATCAGTAATACTAGTAGGGTTCTAATGGGTGTTGTAGATTTGATTATGATTGGTCATTTAGGTGCTAGCGCTATTGCAGCAGTTGGTATTGCTGGAATGGTAGGGTGGACTTTTATTAGTTTAGGTATTGCATTTAGAACAGGTACTCAAAGTTTTGTTTCAAGAAGGCTTGGAGAAAAAAAATACTTACACTGTAGTATCGCACTTTGGAATATGTTAACCTTATCATTTTTTATAGGGTTTCCTCTAACTTTTATAGTATGCTATAATATAGATTTAATAATGTCTTTATTTATAAGTAGTGAAAATATAACTGCATATAGTTTAAGTATAGACTATGCTTATTATAATTTTTTGAGTTTATTTTTTCTATATGCAAGTTTTGTTTTTCAAGGATTTTACACAGGGATTGAAAAAACTAAGATTCATATGAAGGCAACCTTATCTTCAAATATTGTTAATCTTTATTTGAATTTTGGGCTTATTTTTGGAACAGATAAAATTATAGAAAATTTAGATAAAACATCTGTTTCATTTTTATCAAACCTATGGTCTTTTTATAATTTTCCAGAATTAGGTGTTAAAGGAGCAGCAATTGGAACTTTAGTTGCATGTATTTGGTTGTTTGTTCATTATTTTTTTTATTTATTTAAAGATGACATTAATAAAAAATTCAATGCACTTAATATAAAATTAGATAAAAAAATGTTTAAAAGACAGATAGAAATTGCCTCCCCTGTTGCTATTCAAGAAACACTTGTTGCCCTTAGTTTAGCAGTATTTTATAAACTCATTGCTATTATTGGAATCCTTGAATTAGCAGCGACACAGGTTGTTTTTAGAATTATGCATGCATCTTTTATGCCTGCAATCGGTGTGGGTCAAGCATGTTCAACACTTGTAGGAAAATTTTTAGGTGAAAAAAATCCTATTAAAGCTGAGATAGCAATTTATGAAAGTTTAAGAGGATCATTTTTAATGATGGGTTTTATGGGTATTTGCTTTATTTGTTTTGCAGATTATATAATACCAATTTTTACAAGTGATGTAAATGTAATAAATATAGCTGTTCCTGGTTTAAGATTTGTTGGGTATATTCAATTTATCGATGCTATATGCTTTACTTTATGGTTTGCATTAACTGGTGCTGGAGATACAAAGGTTTTAGCTTTTGTTGATATATTATCCCACTGGTTATTATTTATACCTTTGGTATATTTTTTAGGAATTACTTTAAATATGGGCTATTGGGGTGCGTGGATTGGTTTTGCTTCACATCTTACTTTTATTGCTGCATTCACCATATTGAGACTTAAAAGTGGGAAATGGAAAGAAGTCATTCTTTAATTATACTTATCATCCAAAGCTTCTAATAATCTTAAAATATCTTCTTTAGTATTATATGCTTGAATAGAAATTCTAAAAAATTCTTTATCGTTCCATTTAAATATTGGAATCTGTATGTTATACTTTGAATAAAACTCTGTTTGATCTGCTAAAATATCATTAGATTCTATTGGTATACTGCTCATTTGGCCTAAAAATATTTCATCGGATATAGGCTCTTTCTTCAATAATTTATTTATTTCGTTTCTTGCCCATAAATTTAATTTTTTACATTGTTTAGATACATTGTCCCAATTATTTTTTTCTAAAAATTTAATTGTGTCAGACATGGTTAAGTAAGCAGAAATATCATCAGTTCCATACCATTGCAGATAATCTAAAAATTGAGAATGACTAGGCATATCTGAATCATAGCCCCAACTAATAACAAGTGGCTTCACAATATCTTGTAATTTTTTATCTACATATAGAAATGCAGTTCCTTTTGGAGAACACATCCATTTATGGCATGCCCCTGTATAAACATCTGGGCTTAACTTTTTAATATCAAGGTCAATATGTCCAGGAACATGTGCACCATCAATAATAGATAAAATATTTTTTTCTTTTGCAATTTTACATATTTTTTCAATTGGAAAAATTAAACCCGTAGAACTTGTTATCTGGCTTAAAAAAATAATTTTGGTATTACTTGTTATTTTTTTTAGAAAACATTCAATAAAATCATTTTCTGATTCCAGTGGCAATGAAATTGGGACTTGAATATATTTTGATCCTGTATTTTTTGATATATATTTCCAGGTTCTATCTAAAGTTTCATATTCATGATTTGTTGATAATATTTCATCACCAGGATTTAGATCTAAACTTTTAATAATTGTATTTAAAGCAGTTGAAGGATTTGGCGTGAAAACTACATCATCTTTATTACAATTTATGTAACTAGCTAATGAACTTCTTGATTCTTTTAAAAAATCAAAGGTGTCATATATGTGTTTTGATGGATTTAGCTCTAATTTTTTTTGCCAATTTACAAGTGAATTAAATATAGGTTTTGGTGTTGCTCCAAATGACCCATGGTTTAAATGTATAATTTTAGGGTCTAACATAAATTGTGATTTTATTTTTGGAAACATATATATATTCTTAAATTAAAAAAATATATATAAAATATCACTATTATAAGATATGATAACAGTTAAAAATTTTACAGAAACAGATTTAGAATTTAAAGAATTAGCAAGAATAGATAATCTTGTAAATCATGATTCTATAAATCATCCAGATGATGATAAAAATGATTGGAAAATTAGAGATAAAAGTTTAATTAGAGATAGATTACTACTTTACAATAATGATATACTAATTGGTGTCCTTTATTATTCACAAGGTAGAGATGAAAATAAAAGAACTTGCTTTTATACATTACATTTAGATCCTGCCTATAATAATAATGGATATAGAAAATTATTATATAATAAAATGTTAGGTAGAGTAAAATTTTTTAATTGCAATCAACTTCATACAACAATATATGATCATCCAAATTATAAACAACATGAAAAACTATTAAATGAAGAAAAATTTAATTTAGTCCAAACCAATAGAGAATATTCATGTGATATAAGAAAGATTGATTTTACGAAATACAAAAATCTTATTAATAATTTAGAATCAAAAGGTATAAAATTTTTAGATTCAAAAAATGAAATGCTTGATTTACCTAATCATTATCAAAAATTAGAAGAATTATGTTGGGTATATGGTCAAGATATTCCTATGCCTAAGGGTATTAAAAGAGAAAGAGAGCCTTTTGATAAGTTCCTAAAAAATCAAGTTAACTATGAAAAAAATTATTATGCAGTTGAAATTATTGCCGTTAAAAATAATAAATATTTAGCATCAACTAATTTAGAATACTATCCTAAAGCAGAGCCATATAAGGCATGGACAGGTTCTCTTGGTGTAATTAAAAAATTTAGAAGAATGGGTATAGCTACAGCTTTAAAAATCATAGCTTTTCAAAAGTTAATAGAAAAAGGAATTTATGAAGTCAGAACGGATAATGAAATAAATAATCCAATGTATAAAATCAATGAATCTTTAGGATTTAAGCCAGTTCCATTTAGTTTAGATTATCTAAAAGAAATTTAAATTTAAATAAAAAGGGAACTATAAAATAGTTCCCTTTTTATTAATTTAGATGTAGAGTCATCTAAACCTTGATTTAAGTTATTTAGATTACAAATCTAGAAATTTAAAATAACTCCAAGGTTGTAATCAAAACTTAAATACGTCGTGTCCAATTGATTACCTCCTTTCATGTTTGTTAAAAAAAATACTACCTAAATTTAATAAATTTTTACTTAATAATAAATAATAATATATGAAGACATTGCAATTTCAGGACAATATCCATCTCCAGCACATGTAGGAGGAGAAACACATGAATTTCCACTAACTCTGCAAGCATTATAATCTATTACATTATCATCACCAAGTATTATATAATCTGTTATGTCCATTATATATGGCTTTACATCTCTTCCTGGACACCAGCCAGCTCTACCATATCCCCAGGTTCCATATTGATTTGGAATTACACCTGTTGTTTGAATTGTTTCAGGATTCATACAGTGATTATTAGATGAGGCATCAGGAAATGATTGATTGAATTCATAAACACCTCCATTAATAGAAAAATCATGTCTAGTATTACAAAATTCGCAACAATTAAAACATCCTGCGCTACCCCATCCGTGTCCAGTTATATAAGATACAAATTCAACTTTTGTTGCATTAGCTGGAACAGAAAATACTTGAGGTGGTCTATTAGTTGCATAATCAGGATTAAATTGAACAGTATTATTCCATAGTGGGTACGTCTGCTGTGCATAACCATTTAAATTTTCACCAAGATAAAATCTTAGTTTAATTGTAAGTAAACTATTGGGCCATCCAGATTCTTGAAATCTTAATATTTTTTGTTGATTTTCATTTTCTCTAAACAAAGATAAGAAAGGACTAATATCTGTTAAAGAATGAGGTTGGCGATCAAAAGGTGTTATCCATTTCGCAATTTCATAACAATTAGAGCCATCTAAATCACACAAATATAATCTTGCAATACGATCATAGTCATCACAGCCAGCATCACTATAATTCATGTTTGTATCAGGACAACCTCTAAGTAATTCAACTTCCATTTTATTATATAAAGATAAATTCTGCTCGTTTGGAATATCAAAAGGTTGTGATATACTTGCAGCCCATCCTCCAGTATAATGCTCTCTTTCAAAAATAGTTACCTCTTCATAGTCTTGCTGTGGTTCAGCAAAAGTATTATGTTCATAATCAAAATAAAGAGCTTCATGTGCCAAATAATGAATATAAGTACCAGAAAAATTTGCTGGATTACCAAGATATCCAATTTCTCTTATTTTTTGGAAACTATCAATAGCAAAAGCAAATTTACCATCTAAAATACTTGATAGCCAATTATTGAGATTTGATGTTTTTTCATTTATAAAGTGTAAGTGTTCATTCCAATGATCTTGTTGTTCTTGAGTAAATCCATCTAATATTTCATCATAAATTTCCTTCATTTGTAATATATCTGATTCATATTGAGCCCTATTAGAAATAAAAAAGTAGTGGACGTTATCAGGCGATGTAGACAATAATTGTTCTCTTGTATTTGAGCCCCATAAGGCACTTGAAGTACTTACATTTGCATCAAAATGTATAAATATATAAGAATCGTTTCCTGTCCAATTATTTTCAAGATTCCATTGCGGTTCCTGAGGATATAATATCTTTGATACAACATTAACAATATCTAAAACATCAATAACATTATCGTTATTTAAATCAGCTTGTTCTAGTTGTAATTCATTTAAACTAGTATTACCTAAAACTTGACCTATCAAAAGAATAACATCTTGAATATTTATAGTTTCATCTAGGTTAACATCACCCTGTAAAGATACATTTAAGTCTGGTACACTAAATGATTCTGCTACATCAAAATAATTTAATCCGTATGGACCTTCTGAAAATTCATCTGGTAGTATTGGATTAAAACTTAATAGAAAAAATATAAAAAGTAATTTGAAAAATTTAGTAAACATATTTTTTAACCAATTTTATTAATAATAATATAATAAATCATTAAATATTATGCCATTTTTAATATAACATGTTTTAATTTTTGAATAATATGAATACTAAAATAACTATACTACTTATTATTGCTCTTTTATCTGTAAGTACATCACCTATAATAGGTAGAGCATTAGAAAATATAAATGCTGTATCAATCTCTTTCTGGAGAATGTTTATTGCAGCATTAATTTTATGGTCATTCAGTATTTTTAAACCTCAGGGACATATGGTAGAAAAAATCAATATCAATAGAACAATATGTGCTGGTATTTTACTTGGGATTCACTTTGCATTATTTTTTGAAGCTATAAAAATAACTAAGATTGCTAATGCAACATTTTTAGGTACATTGGCTCCCTTTTTTACACTTATCATTGAATTATATATTTTGAAAAGATTTTATAACAAAAAAGTTTTATTAGGACTTATGTTTACCTTATTGGGTTCAGTAATTATTCTAGGGTATCAATTTAATTTAGATTCAAAATATACAATTGGTAATTTTTATGCAGTTTTATGCTCCCTAAGTATTGCTCTTTCATTTATGATAGGTGAGAAAGTTAGACAAAAAGAAAATACAATTGTTTATACAAGATTATTATATTTTTCAGCATCAATTACGTTATTTATAATTTCAATTTTAGTAAGCGAAAGTCTATTTTATTTTAACTTAAACGAATTCTTAGGTCTTGTTTTTCTGGGACTAGTTCCAACAATTATAGGGCATAACTCAATTTATTATGCATTAAAATATGTCCCCCCCACAATAGTAGCAGCTTTCCCATTAGGTGAGCCAATTATTGCAACAATATTTGCTTTTTTTATTTTTTCTGAAGTTATATCTATTAATATTTTTATAGGTGGTCTAATTACAGGGCTAGGATTAGTATTAATTTCAATTTATAAAAAGAGTAATTACTAATTTTGGTTATTTAGTAAATAATGAAAGAAATTATTTTATGGGGTAAAAAATTTAATATTGAAAAAACTCAAGAAATTGAATTATCTGGTATTAAGGGTATTATACCTAGAGAAGTAGGCTTATTAAAAAATTTACTTTTTTTAAATCTAAGTCGAAATAATTTAGAAGGTGAAATACCAAAAGAATTATTTAATTTAAAAAAAATAAATACAATAAATCTATCTTATAATAATATATCAGGCCCCATACCAAACAATTTAGGAAGTATGAAAAAAATTATTTCACTTAATTTACAATCAAATAAAATTTATGGTAAAATACCTCAGTCAATTAGAAATCTTAAAATGTTAAATTATCTTAATTTGTCAAATAACAAAATATCAGGAAATTTTCCATTTGAAATTCTAGAATTAAAAAAAATTTGGTATTTAAATTTAAGTAATAACTCTTTAAGTGGTGAATTTTCAGAAGAGATGATTGATTATTTTTCAAATAAAAAATTACCGCTTCAAAATTTATTAATTGGAAATAAAATTAAAATTAATGTAGCATAGAAGGTAAAAAGTATATTGTAATTATTTTTTAAAAATCATTTTATCATTTTTAAATGATTTGAATTCTAATACATTATCACTTGGATCTTTAATAAAAAATGTGGATTGTTCACCTACTCTACCTTTAAATCTTGTATTTGGCTCTATTATAAAATCGATTTTTTTAAGTATCAGTTTTTTCGATAATTTATTCCATTCAATTTGATCCAAAATTATTCCAAAATGTCTACATGGTATATTATCTCCATCAACTTTATTTGTATTTTTGGATTTTATTTTTTGATCTACTAAATGAGCTGATATTTGATGTCCATAAAAGTTAAAATCAACCCATCTCTTATCTTGGCGTCCTACTTTGCACCCTAATATTTTTGTATACCATTGGATTGTTTCATTTATATTTAATACGGGGAATGCTAGGTGAAAAGGTCTTAGATTTTTATCCATTAATTTTAATTTGAAGTAACATTAATAAAACCATATTGGATGTTCCCATTATCTAATTCATAAAAATATTGATAACCAGCAGGGTATTCAAAACCAAAAAAGTAATACTGAGTTTGAGAATTTGTACCAGTAAATGCAGGTATAGTAACTTCAAAATTATCCCATGATTGGTCATGAGATAATGGTATATCCCATAGGCAACCATTATTTAAATTTTCACATATATTAGATGTTTCATATGAGGAACATTCATTATTATTATAAATTGAAGTTTGATCTATCACACATTCAGGTTGAGGTGTATTAACTGTTTTTATAGTAATTTCATGATTTGAATTATTTAGCCAGTAAACTGGAACATTAATATTTGTTTGATGTAGGTTTGGCTCAAATCCATTTTCATCTGAATAAACGATAAATAAATTTGAAAATACACAACAATTATCACATGGTATAGTAGCTTCACTATTATAATTTGTTGCATTCTCACTCATGCATCCTATGCATGAAGTATTATCACCAAAACAAACACCGCAACTATCTTTTGATAAATTCCAATCACATTCTTCTAAATCACAATCACAAGATTCATCACATTGAGTACATTGTCCACATTCATCTTCGAACAAATCATAGTCTGCACATTGAACGGGATCAGTTAAATTATCTTGGCAGGATAAAAATAAACTTAAAAAAATATAAAATATATATTTACTTAAATTGAATAGATGTTTCATAATTACTTACTATAACTTCTGTCCAATTATAATTTATATCCTTCAAATATTCATCAAAAAAACCAACTATTAAAAAGCTTAATCTACTTGCAAATTGTTTATCAACATTTTTGCCGGAGGTTATCATTCTTCCAATATTACTAAAATGTGGCATATCCGCAAAGTCATTGTGAAGAGTTCCTTTGATTTTTAATAGATATATATCTGAATTACAATTTGAGTAAAATTTATCTAATTTATCATAATTCAGTGTGTCTTCCTTGCTCCAGCTTTCTTGTCCTATGTAACAAAATGGGATTTTAATTCCATTATTTATTATATCATCGACGATTGGAACAAACCATCCATCTAGATTTAAGCATGCAGATATTCTGGTATCATTCCAAGATGAAACAACTGCAGTTGCTCCACCAAATGAATGGCCAAATACACCTATTTTATTAAAATCTATCGATTTATAAAATTGAGAATTTTTCATGGTTTGTAATTTGTCAATAATAAAACTTATATCTGAAGCTCTAGTATTTATTTGTGGAAGTCTTACACTCCAAAACTCTTCAGCAGAAACACCATATGGTAATTCAGAATCATAGTCTACAGTTGTTCCATTACTAAAAATTGTAATATTTGCATCATATGTATGGTCAGGAGCTATTACTATATATCCATTACTTACAAGTGCTTCAATAGCGATTGAATTTTGAGTTTTATAGCCCCCAAGTCCATGAGAGAAAATTATTAAGGGAAATTTTTTATTTATAGGTTTTGCTTTATAATATGAATTACCTTTAACATTGCTTGCCGGCCTCACAAATCCTTTAGGTTTTTCAATCGCTTCAGAAATTGCATTAATTCTAATTTCAGGATAATCCATATATGGGTAAAGTGAGTCTGATTTTTCCGATGCTGGATACCATATTTGAATTGGTATTTTTCTAGTATCAATTTTATCTTTTGTAAACCATTCATCTCTAAATGTATCTTCCCAATCGAATAAATCAGTACCAATTATATATTCTCCTCTTGGAGTTGGCAAATCTTTAAAGTTCAATACTACAGCACATGAACTTAGAAGCAAAATAAATGGTAATAATATTAGTTTTCTCATAATTTTATTTTTCCTATTAATATATCTTTAAACATTATCCAATCACCTATAAAACTATATAATGGATATTTGAAAGTAGCTGGTTTATTTTTTTCTATAAAGAAATGACTAAACCATGCAAAACCATATCCTGCTAATGGTGTTAAATATAAATAGTTATAATTTTTACTAAAAATTGATAATATAATAATTGAAATAACTAATATTGAACCTATTGCATGATAAATTTTTGTTAATTTTTTTTTATGTTCTGATAAATAAAATGGATAGAATTCGCTAAAGGAGTTAAATTTACTAGTTTTCATATCTAAATTTATGAACAATTAAAAAATAAAAATAATCTAATTTTGAGGAAAAAATGAATTATTACAATGGAAAGACAATTTTAATTACTGGTGCTTCATCAGGTATAGGAGAAGCGTTTGCTTTAACTCTTGATAAATTAGGAGCAAAATTAATATTAACAGCTAGAAGTAAAGACAAATTAGTAGATATGGCTTCTCATATGAATAATGCAATTTCAATTGCAGGAGATTTATCTAAAAAGGAATTTGCTCAATCTTTGTATGATGAAATAAAAGATAAAAAAATTGAAGTCGATATTGTAATTAATAATGCAGGCTATGGATTTTCTGGTTTATTTTTAGACTCATCTATGAAAAATTATGATGAGATGATGAATTTGAATATGTATTCATTAGTAAACTTAACCCATTTATTTTTGAAAGATATGGTTAATAAAAAAAGCGGAGGTATAATTAATATATCTTCACTAGCATCATTTCAGCCTATGCCTTTTTTTAGTATTTATGCTGCTACAAAAGCTTTTGTTACTTCCTTTACAGTAAGCCTCTATGAAGAATATAGAAAGTCTGGTATAAAAGTTTTAGGAGTTTGTCCTGGATATACAAAAACAAATTTTAATAAAAGAGCTCAAATGAATTCTATACCTGTTGCAGGCTATTTAATGACATCTCAACAAGTTGTCAATCAATCTTTAAGAGCTTATGAAAAAGGTAAGTTTATAATTGTAAATGGTAAAATAAATAAATTTTTTAGATTTATTACATCAATTATACCAACTAGGTTGTCTTTAGCATTTTCTAGCTATGTAATAAAAAAAGGTATGTCAAATAAACAATGGTAACAATGAGTTCTCATTTAGATAGGAAAGATTATTTGAGTTTATCTTTGCTGTTTATTTTATCTTTTTTCTTATTTGCAGATCAAAATTTAATGGGTCCTAATTTATCCCAAATCGCTGCAGAATTTGGTTTTAATGATTTAGAAAGAGATATCAAGCTTGGTGGAGAAATTTCATTAGTATTTTGGCTTATTGGTGGATTTTTCACTTTATTTTTTGGATATTTTACTGATATAGCTTCAAGAAAAAAGCTTTTAATAATTTCAATGTTATTTGGTGAAATTCCATGCTTCTTAACTGGGTTTGTTGAAAATTATCAACAATTTTTTTGGTTGAGAGCATTAACAGGAATTGGTATTGGAGCTATTATACCTATAACATATTCATTGTTAGCTGATTATTTCCCATCAAATATGAGGTCAGCTGCAACTGGTTATTTAGGATTAGTTGTTGGTCTTGGTATAGGAGGTGGACAATTACTAGCTGGTCTTACAGGTCCTGAATATGGTTGGAAAATATCGTTTATCATTGTTTCTGTACCAAATTTTATTTTTTTATTATTATATGCAATATTTGCAACAGAACCTGCAAGAGGTAAATCTGATGGAAATGTTAATGATATAACAAAAATAAATTCATCTATTATTAAACAGTTGATTTCTAAAAAAACAAATATATTAGTTTTTTTACAAGGAATAGCTGGAACAGTACCTTGGTCTGTTTTTTTTGTTTATTTAACAGATTATTTAGCTCAAGATATAGGATATAGTGTTCAAATGGCATCCTTGGTAGTTTTTGTTATAGGTCTATCTGCTATGATAGGGGGTTTTGCTGGTGGACTGATTGGTAATAAATTATATAATATTAATCCTAAATACCAGCCTTTGCTATCTGCAGTATGTACATTTATTGGTATGGTACCTACAGCTTTTTTAATTAATTTAAGTCCAGTTGAATCTAATACAAGTGTAATATATCCTCTAGTACTTGGAATTTTTTCAGGATTTTTTATTACAATTACAGCTCCAAATATGAAAGCAGTTTTAATGAATGTTAATCATCCAAACACAAGAGGAATGGCTTTCTCAATTTATAATCTTGCAGATGGACTTGGAAGAGGTTTTGGGCCATTTATTATTAGTTTTTTTATATTGCAATTTGGAAGACAATGGGGATTTAATTTAGCAAATGGAATTTGGTTTTTTTGTGGTTTAAGTATTTTATTAATGATTAAAACGTATTCAAAGGATCAGATATGATATATTTTATTTATTTAGTTATGTTCTATTTTTCTATTATAGTTTTTTTAAGGATAAGTTATCCTGAATTAAGATGGAACTGGAATTTGGAAAAAGATAAGAAATTAAATTTCCCCAAAAATTTTTTTTGGGGAACTGCAACAGCTTCTCATCAAGTTGAAGGCAATTGTAAAAATAATAATTGGTATAATTGGGAAAATAATTTTAATTCTGATGGTAAACCAAGAATTAAAGATAATCAGAAAGCTGGATTAGCATGTGATCATTGGAATAGATTTAAAGATGATGTTTCACTTTTAAAAGAGCTTGGGGTATCTCATTATAGATTATCTTTAGAATGGAGTAAGATTGAAACTGAGAAAAATAAATTTAATGAAGATGCTTTAAATCATTATTCAGAAGTTATTGATTTTTTGCTAGAAAATAATATAGTTCCGTATGTAACTCTTCATCATTTCACAAACCCCATCTGGTTTGATGAATTAGGGTCTTTTGAGAAAGAAAAAAATATTGACTTTTTTATTAATTTTTGCAAACTAGTTTTTAATCGTTACAGTGATAAAGTAAGTAATTGGTGTACAATAAATGAGCCAGAAGTTTATTCTGTTATGGGCTATTTTTCAGGTATTTTCCCTCCTGGTAAAAAAGATGCTCAATTATCGGCTGAAGTACAGAAAAATTTATTAATTGCACACACTAGAGTATATCATAAGCTTAAAAGTTTACCTAATGGGAAGAAATGTAAAATAGGAATTGTAAAAAATGTAATGCAATTTGATCCATCTAGAAGATGGCATTTATTAGATTGGTTAGCCTGTAGAATAACAGACACAGTTTATAATAAGATGTCTTTATCTTATTTAAAATACGGTAAAATAAAAATTAATATTCCTTTTTTTATTAATATTGATTACACAAATAAAGATGCAGTTGGTGCAACAGATTTTTTTGGGCTTAATTACTATTCACATGTTCATTTGAAATTTCAATTTGATAAGCATGAATTTTTTACAAATACTTATCCCAAAAATGATATAATGACTGATATGCCTTATACAATCTATCCTGAAGGTTTATATAGAGCTATTCGTAGAGTTAAATCAATTAATAAGCCAATTATCATTACAGAAAATGGTATCGCTGATAGCAAAGATGATAGGAGAGGATTATTTATTAAGCGTTATATTTATGCAGTGAATAAAGCCATTGAGGATGATATAGATGTAAGAGGATATTTTTATTGGTCATTGATGGATAATTTTGAATGGGCTGAAGGATATGATATGAAATTTGGATTATATGAAGTTGATTTTAAAACTCAAGAAAGAAAATTAAGAGAAGGCTCTAAAGAATTTATTAAAATTATAAATGAATCAAAATAAATCACTAGCATTAGTTCTTGCTGCTGGCAGGGGTACAAGAATGAACTCTGAAATTCCAAAACCTTTAAGTCTAGTATATGGTAAACCAATTATTTCATGGATTATAGAATCTTTTAAAAAAAACAAAATTGATATATGCCTTATAATTAATCCTAGAGATAAAAAAAATTTTAAAAACTACCATAATGATGTTAGATTTGTTTATCAAAATAATCCCAAGGGTACTGGTCATGCAGTAATACAAGCAATTGAAATTATAAAAAATTATAGTAATATCTTTATTTTTGTCGGTGATAGTCCTTTTGTTGGAAGTAATATTATATCTAAGATGATTAATTCTCATTCATATAATAATTCAGATTGTACAATTCTAAGTGGAATTTTCAATGAAAAAAAATTTCCATATGCAAGAGTTATCAGAAAAAATAAATCTATTACTAAATTTGTTGAAGAAAAAGATACCAATGATTCAGAATTTCAAGTTAACGAACTATTTTGTTCACATTATTTATTTAAATCAAAAATTTTATTAAAATTTCTTAAATATTTGAAACCTGATAACAAAAATAGTGAAATATACCTGACAGATATTTTGAATCATTTAATAAAAAATAATAAAAGTATTAATTCTATTATTATTAAAGATTGGATGCATCTTGTTGGATTAAACACAAAGGAAGATATTTCTTGGATAGAATCACAAAAAATAGTTTAGTATCAAATTATAAAGAATTGTTTTTTAAAAAATTTAAATCAAAACCAGAAATTATTTCTATTGCTCCTGGAAGAGTTAATATTATAGGGGAACATACGGATTATAATTCTGGATTAGCAATGCCAGTTGCGATTGATAGATGGATTGTTTCAATGGTATCTTTAAGAAGTGATGCTAAAGTGAGTGTTTTATCAACAAACTATGATAAATCAATATTATTTAACTTAAATGATTTGAAAGAAAACACTGAATTGTGGGAAAAGTATATTAAATCAACTATTTATGTTCTAAACAAAAAATATTCTTTTAAAAATGGATTTAATATTTTAGTTGGAGGTAATGTTCCTATTGGGTTTGGTATGTCAAGTTCTGCAGCTTTAGAAGTTTCTATTATATCATCTATTTTATCTATTTATTCAAAAAATTATGATAAATATGAATTATTAAAAATTTGTAATGAGGTTGAAAGTAAAGTTTTAGGAATTAAAAGTGGTATGTTAGATCAATATGCTTCAATATTTTCCAAAGATAAAAATTTTTTAATCATTGATTTTAGTAGTATGACACATAATTACTTCAAATCAAATTTAAGAGATTCATCATGGGTTTTGGTAAACAGTATGATTTCAAGAAATTTAGTTAACTCTGAATATAACAATAGGGTGAAAGAATGTAATATTGGATTAGATATGATTAATAATATAGACAAAAAAAATCTTTCTTTTAATGATTTAACATTAGAACATATTGAATTTTTAAAAATAAATGAAAAAATTTATAATAGACTATTACATGTAGTTTCTGAAAATAAGCGAGTAAAAAAAATGAAAAAAGAAATTTCAGTTGGTAATCAAGTTAATGTAGGTAAGATATTATTAGAATCTCATTATAGTTTATCAAAAAAATATCAAGTGAGTTGTTCAGAAATAGATTCAATTATTAATATATCTAAAAAACATTCAGGATTTTATGGAGGTAGAATTATGGGTGGAGGTTTTGGAGGCTGTACTATTAATTTAATAAAGAATGATTTAAAAAATGATTTTATATCTTTTATAAAAGATAAGTACTATAAAAAATATACAATTCGTATTAAGACAGAAGAAGTTTTTTTTACATCAGGTCTAAGCGTTTTAACAGATTTATAATGATAAAATACTTTAGTTTTACTAAGTTATGAAATATGATGAATATTAAAAAAATAATAGTAATACTTTCCTTTGGTTTGATTTTTGGAGAATCTAAACAACTTTATGCAACGGTACAGATGCTAGACCAAGTAGTTGTTTTGGATTTAGAAAATTTGCAAGTTAATGAAACTATTAATACTGAGTTTGTTGAAGATTCTCAATGTTCAGCTTTGAATAATGAAAATGATTGTATGCTTTCTGATTCCTGTGAATGGATGATGGGAGAATGTATGGATAGTATGCTTGGTAGTTTGAATGTGCCTCATTTTGTTTCACTTGACGAATTAAATGG
>CEOV01036406.1_pt1 | contig 18406 bp, 14 predicted proteins | sample 530631 | NCBI WGS metagenome assembly CEOV01 (sample SAMEA2620756, study PRJEB7988) | marine metagenome | isolation source: saline water (ENVO:00002010), including
CTATTGTAACTACGTCTTTTTTAAGAGCATCTATTATTTTTCTACTATCCATTTAATGCCTCCGCTTCTTCGCACATAAAATAAAACTGACTCATTTCAGGAAATGTTGCTAAAAAGTCTGTGCCTCTTCTAGCATCATGTTCATTAAAGAACTTACTGAAGTCTGCTCTATCTCTTAATAATTTATCTCTAGGTAATTCTTTTTTCATATGCTCTAAATTTCTTTTTACTTTTTCTATTTCAAAATCTTTAAATCCTTCGTAGTCTACAAATTCTTCATTTGCTCTGTTACGTTCCATAAACTGTATTGCTTCAACCAAATACTCTTGATAATCATCAGGAAGTATTTGTATGCTTTGCCAAGCAGGATTCCGCAACAACGGTATATCAAACCATATACGTTGCTCTGGTGTCTCCCAACCTAATGCATATTGTGTTTGCTTGTTCCATCTTTTTCTTAATGTTAATATTCCTTCTAAAAATTCTTTAAAACTTGGTAAACTCATACAATTAAATGTATTAATAAAATTAATACTAGTGTGATGTGTTTCATCTAAAAATCTGTTTACATTATTCCATACTTTATCAAAGTCCATACCATGTCTAATATATTCTGCTTGTTGACCCCAACCATCTAAACTCACAAACACACTAAAGTTATGATATGCTTTATCTTGATATTTGTATTCGTATGTATAACTGTTGTCTCCTTGTTCTTCACATTGTCCTATTTGTAAAAATGTTTGTTTTATTTCTTCTCTTTCTATGCTAGGCAGTTCACTATCATGGTATCGTTTTGCATCAGCACCAATAATAAAATGGTCCCATGTTTGCCAATCTGTGCCGTCATATGGATCCGGTACATACACTTCTGCACTATGTTCTACATTGTCTAATTGTTTTAGTAACCCAATAAATCTTTCAAACAATACATCATTGACAGGACACATGTTTGTTGTTATGCTTAATTCTAAATCCTTGTTTGGATTCTCTAATACATACTCCATCACTTTAAATGTATTTTTGTCCATTAAAGGTTCTCCGCCTGTCATACGAAATACTCTTAATGTTTTATACATTTCGGGCCACCACTTCCAAAATGCTGTAACGTATGGGTTTTCGTCTTGCGAAACTTTAAGTGGCATTAAATTTTTTCTTCTCAAACTGTCAATGTTATTGTGTGGAGATGTTGTAGGATATTCTCCAAACTCGTCTATCTCTTCTTGCCATGCTGTACTTAAATGCGGACTACAGTAACTACATTTAAAGTTACATGCTTGATTAAAATTTACTTCTACATAACGTGGATTTATATTTCCACTAGCACCAGCATCTAATATATCTTGTCTGCTTTCTTGTGCCCAATATTCTCCACTACGATATATTCTGTCACTTCTTGCACCTTGGTCTTCTATGTTCCAACAATAACTACAACCATCAGGTCTCTCTCCTTTAAGCATTAGTCTACGTTGTTCTTTCTTTTCTTCTGTGTTATGTAATGCTGTTGGATTATTTTCTAATTCTTCTAATGGCACTTTATGAGTAGGTGGGTGGTAACAACTGTGTGTCATGCCATTGGTTAAATGCATGGATACCTGGCTCCATTTAGCATAACACATTGAAGGACTTATCTTGTCCAGTTGTTCTTGCGCCTTATCGGCGTCTTTGTCGTATATACTCATTACCAATTATGTACTATATTTGTCATAATAAAAAATGCACAAACTACATTTATTAACACAACTATTGTTCTTATTACTGCAACATAGTTGTCGTAGTCTGCTGTTTTATCATCACTAAATGAACCTATGGCGTATTTCCATATAGTCCAAATTTTCTTCATTGTATCAATCCTTTCTCTAACAAATCTTGTATTTGTTTTTCTCTAATCATTACACCCCAACGTCTAGGATTAACGTATGTCTTTTTAAAGAATTTACACATTTGTTCGTTAGGATCAAACAACATCATTTCATTTATGTTATCATTTAGTTCTACACCTAAGTCTTGTATTCCAATATAAAGCATATCTTTATTCCAATTAACTTTTGTATATCTACAAACTTCATCTCCTGGAAAACGTGGGAGTACGTCATTATTAAAAAAGTCTTTAAACCAATCATAGTCTGATATAAGATTAGTATCCCAATCACTAAGTACGGTCATTTTACAACCTAACCTTGCTCCATATATTGCCCATAAGCCATTATCTACATCACTGCCTATGTTGCACCATGTTTGCAATCTATTGTAATTTTGCCACCAAACTTTTTGTTTAAACTCGTCTGGTCTAATTCTATCTCCTTGGTCTAAACTCATTTTAACACCTTCACGAAAGCCGGCTCTAAAGGCTTGGAATGGACTGGCTGTTTGATGTACTTCTGAAAATGTATCATTCAGTTGTATGTAGTTAAGTTTCCAACAAAACTCCATACCTTCGCCATCAGTGGCGGCTTCGTGGGTGTTAATAGTTTTTGTGTATTCTGTAGGCCAACATTTAAGTCCGCCATTACCGTACACTAAACCATTAAGAATATTTTTACCATTCCAACTAAAGATACTTTCTGCAATATTATTGCCATCGTGGTCTGTATCTGGAATGTCTAAAACTTGTTCGAAAAAATCATCCATAACAATGTTATCACCATCTACTGTGATAAATCTATCTGTTTCGGATTGTTCTGCACATGCCTTATGTGCGGCGTCGAAACCTTTAACTCCGTGAACTCGTTTAGCCCAAGGTACTTTGTTTAGTAAGTCGGACCAGTGTTCTTCGCAGTTTGGCTCGTCGTATGAAATGTAAAATATATCTAGTTCTGTAACGTCTAGTTTAGCCATATGTGCGTCCTGTTGTGTTTAACTACGCACATATTTATCTTAATTTCTTGAGTATTTGTTAAAATTCTTGTGAGTGTATATACTGAACTTTTCTGGAATGTCGTTTTTTCTTTTTAAAATCACAACATTATCATTTGCAAATTGTTCTAAAGGTACTGCAACACGTTCTAATAATATATGAGGTTCCTTTTCAGGAGTAACATAAAAGTTCATTTGTTGTTTTACTTTTGTTCCCTCTTTGATTGAAATAATCCAATCGTCTTTGGTAAAACTAAATTTTACATCATAGTCATCATCTGTGTTTGTAATTTCTGATAAAAAGTCTCTACTTGCTTTTATTTTATTTGTTTCTACTGTTTTTAATTTTATATGACATACATCATGCTCATCTTGTTCTATGATAAACTCTGCCATACTTTTGCCTTGTGTATCTATAATTTTTACATCTGACGTTTTAAATTTATATAAGTTACAATTTTTATAACTTCTCATGTCTGGCTTTTGTAAGCCTTTACTAATTATATTGCCGTCATTGTCATACACAATATATGTGTGACTAATCATTTCTGCTTGGGCTTCTTTAAGTCCGCCTTTTTTCTCTTTTAAAAGTGCTAGACGTTCGCCTGGTGTTAAATTATCCATCTGCATACCTATGATTTACTTTACTATGATGTTCTTCATCTGCTCTAACTTTTTTAATTAAGTCTGATAGTTTTGCATTCTTTTTCATTTTATAATAATCTATTGCTAACTGTGGAGCAGGAACATTTTCTACTTGTCCACTTTCTACAAGAGCAAGATAATCTGTATAACTTTTTACTGCTTCTTCTTCGAAGTATGCAATCATTTTGTGTGCCAATCTATAACTTATGATGTAAAGTATAAAATAATAAATCATAAATGTAATCTGTGCAATTAACACCAATGCTCTTTCAAACCAATTTGGTTGTGCTATTTCTATAAAGAACATCAAATGCATTCTTTCATTTTCTGCTTCTGCTAACATTTCTCTAATGTCTGGACCATAGCCTGTTTTCATTTTACGCAGACTTTTAAAATGCAACCACATGCCTGCAACCATACCAGGCACACCTGCTACAGTTTCCAATACTACTGCTCTATGTCCGTACCTTTGTGCAAAAAATGTATCAGCAAAAAATCTAAAAAACTTTGCCATACTTAATGCTATTTTGTTTCTCATTTATTCACCTCTATTTCCATCTGCTGTATTTTGTCTTTTGACATCCACTCTTTCTGTACATAGTGAAATGGATATGTTATTTGAAAATTACCTATTTTAAAATCATTGTAATTTTTGTAGTATGTTGGAATACTTTTAGTCCAATCATCTTCAATTTCACTTGTAGGAATATTTTGTACAAAACTTTTCATGTGTACAAATGTGGGCAAATCTTCTATGTGGTCCATTGTACACTCGTCCTCTATTCCTAAAATTTGTATTGCTAAACTATATGCCACATCTGCACTTAACCAATCTGGTTTTCCTTTTGGCATATACTTAAAATAAAATCTTTCCCAATTCTCAAAAATAATTTGAATCATTTTGAAAAGTTGAGTTGCAGTATCGCTTTTCTTAAAGTAAAAAAATGCTGTATATACATTAGGCATTTTGTTTCTTTTCATATGTAAACGATAATGTAAATCTTCTACTTTCTCTCCTCTAAATGTTTTTACATTTGTACAGGCCCAAACATCTTTAGTACTTAGATGTTCCCACCAACTACTCACATCAAAAGGAAAAATCATATCTGTGTCTAATATCACTGTTTCATCGTATGGAGTCATATAGTAATATTTCCACTTGTTATTTATTTTCCACTCAGCATCATTGGCTTCGTCATTCCAAGGTATGTCCACAATATTATCAAAAACATTTTTATGCTTTTGTGTTATCATAGACTTAGTCTTAGCATCTACGCATACTGTTAGATTACTCACAGTACTCTGCGTTAATTTTAAATTTAAAGCAAGAGCATACGCCTGTTCTAAATAATCAACAGTATCGTTATTTTGTGCTATTACTATATAACCTTTACTCATATTTGTCAATGTTTTGTTATGTTTTGCTATTACTATATAACTTAATCATACCTTGCTATTACATACATATTGTGTACTATTACCGTACCTACAATATAATTCATTGTTACTATTTGTGCTTGATTCATATTTTGATATATAGGTATTGTCATCAATTTGTTTGTTATTAATGCTCTATTGCTTGGATTGTTATTTAAAAATACATTACCTTCTTTTACGTTCTCTCTGTTGTTCAATGCCCATATAGTCATGCCAACATCTACTGCATGTAACATATAATACATTCTGCGTTCTTGTACTGTTGGGTATTTGTCTATTTCAACAAACTGAAATATTCTATCTCTTTCTCTAAACAACAATTCATTATATGCTTGTGAATCTCTAGTCATCTGTTCAAAATCAAATGGTTGAGTTTTTACAAATTCTTTTATTTCATCTTTTGTTAGTGAATGTGCTTTGGTTGGTATAAAAAATAATAGTATTGCTAAACCAATTACCGCTCCCCACATTATTAATTTTTCTTTCATATTATCTCCATGGTAGCATAGTCATTCCTATTTGGTTAATGGCTAATTCTAATAATATAAAAAATATAAGTGCTGGTCCTAATTGCCATGCCCACCATTTCCAACCTTCTAAACTGTCTACCCATTGTCTTAGTTTGCTGTTTCTTGCTTTGTCATAGGCTCCACTTTTTTCGCCTATTTCATTTGCCCAATAGTTTGGGTCAACCCAATCTTTTAATTTTTTTAAAAACTTAACTATCATTTAATTTTTTCCAATCTTCGTAAAACATACAATGTCTAATATAACCTTCTTTGGTTTCATATATAAACTGCAAACTTAAGAGTTGTATAACTTTACCTTCAAATCTTCCATTAAGTGTGCATGTATGTTCTATCATATCGCCTAGTTCAGGTGGTTTTTTACTTCTACCTCTAGGCATTTACATACTCCATTAATTTGTTACTAACTCTATTTATCGCCCATTTGTTCATAACATGGATATCCAGTCCACGCCATCTGCATAACATAAAGTCGCCTAAACTTTTTGGTTTCTCAAGATAAAAAATGATTTCATTTTGTGCTGGAGCACTATGTATATCATCTGTATCAAAAGTTTTATACAAATGGGGGACTGGAAGTTGTGGTATTCCTTTATCAACAAATCCACTCATCATATGTGCGGCTACACTGAAACTGTAATCGTTTCTGTATAAGTTGCCGGGCCACTTGTAGACATCTTGATAAAATTCTCTATTGTCTCTTACGTGAGCAACTGTCTTAAAAAATTGTTCTGCAAATGCAGATTTTTTAAAATATACGACAGTTGCCCAGTACATCGTAATTCCTGTTCCACTTAATCTTTTAAGTGTTGGGTCATCTCTTTCAGACATTATATCTTGGTATGACCAGTTCATCATAAATTCGTTTTCGTGTCCCCAACAACTGTTTAATGTATCGCTTAAGATTAAATAATCAGCGTCTATAAGCAACGTTTCATCGTAAGGTGATAAATTGTATGCATCACATCTATCAACGTTGTAGAAGGGCAATGGCTTGCTTGTATGACTGGTATCTTTGTATAGTCTGGTGTTTATACTTTTAAAGTGTTTATCTTTCTCTGTTATGATTATATTTGATATAGCATTGTTTACAAACTCCTCTCCTAATTGAGAAGTTGTGTAATCATAACTTGCTTGGTTTGTTACAACTGTAACATTTTTTATATTGCAATTTTGTTTTATTAGTAAAGCATTTACCACAGCAAGTTTGAGATAATCTATCTCATTGTTGTTGTGTGCAAACATTATAAATCCTTTACTCATTATCTAAATCTACTAATTTATGTACTTTCCTCGCCTTTTTCAATTTGGTGTATTCTGCATGATATTCATTTACCGCTTCAAAGTATCTTGAAAGTATATCTTCTAAAAATTGTTCTAAGTCGTCGATTTTAATTGGATTGTTGTAAACATCTAACAAAACTGCATTAGTATATTCTTTTTCCAATAATAGTTTAATAAATGAAATAAGTTCTTGTGAAATCTCGAATGTGCCACCGTTTATGCTGTAACTTAATAATGTTTGTACTTTTGCCTTTAAGGCATTGTGTTGTACGTTCAAAGTCGTGCGATAATTCGCGAACTCGAGTGCTTTTGTTAGTTTAGACGACATGTACATATTTATTAGCCATAAAAAAAGCCAGTTACTATAACTGGCTTTCTCGTTTATACTTGTTTGACATACATTGTGATTTCAAATCCTAAACGTATGTTTTCGTACGTTGGTTTAGTCCACATAGACTGTCTCCTCTATAGAGGACGTCCTTGTCTATTATAATCCGTCTGATGAAGCATAAGTTGGTGCTGTAACTACAACACCATTGTTTGCTCTCTTTGTTTGAATAACACTTGATATTGTGCCGTCTACACCGTCAACGTATCCGTCGCTGTCATCTGCGTTACCGTCAATACCGTCTGGTCCAATACCGTCACCCAATGCGTGGTCATCTCGCATAATAACTTTAAATGTTACTACTGTTGGATTTGTTGTGCTATCTACTGCCCCTTCTATTTTATAATAGTTACTTGCATAAGATCCTGAACCATATTTAATATACAGTTGTTGGTAACTTGTTGTTAGTTCGTAAAAACCTTTGTTAGCACTTGTACCTGTACTTGCTGAACTAGTGGTGTCATTTAAGTTAAAAGTAATAGTACCCATACCACTTAATAAGTTTGTCCAGTTAGTATTTTGTGAGCCTATAGTTCCTGCACTACTTCCTGAAGTACCACCACTTCTTGAACCTGTAAATAGTACTTCACCACCTGCATTGAAAAATCCTCTAGCATGTGCTTCATTACTAAATGTCAATGTAAATACATGTGTAATTTCTGGAGTTGCTGAACTACCCCAACCAGTTGTTCTTGTACTTGTACCTGAAGAGTCTGTTGTTAAACTACTTGCAGGAACACTTAATCTAGCATCAAAAACATCTTTTACATCGTCCATCAAGTTGCTCCAATCAGTTGCTGTGATTGAATCACCTGCTGATGAATCTGAACTACTAGAACTGTTTAATGAATGTCCTAAGAAAGTTGCAAGAGATTGTACCTCGTCTTGTAAGTTTTTGTATCCGTTGTCAGTGCTACTTGCATTAATAGTTTCGCCTGTTGCGGCATCTAAACTACCAGTTGACTGATTATAACCATATGTAGTACTTGCTGAGTATGTACCTAATGTTATATCATTTGGTGTGCCTAGTTGTCTATAGACATTGGCAACCATGTTGTCGTAATCTGAGTTTCCAATTACATCACCTGCTACGACCTGAACCATGTTAGTTCCGCCTGTTACTGTTAAAGTTGAACCTGATGCCATATTCTAATCTCCTACTTAATAAGTGTATTTACCTTATTTTACTCCAATGACTGCTTCTATTACACCTTCATCGCCGTCTTCTTTGTCTTGTAATGCTCTACCTATAATTGCTTTGACGTCAACATCTTCATCTGCTACACCCCATGCAACTCCTGGTACATCTGAACTTACAAGTCTTTCACCTTTAGCAATTTTACCAACTACTTTAACAGGAACCCTTCCTGCTAATGCAACTGGAACACCTTCTGCATCTGCGTTCATTAAGTATGCTGGACTAGTAGATACTACTCCAAATACATCAACGTCTGCATGTGCAAGTGTTTTTGTTACTTCTGCTTCACCACCAATTTTAACAACTGTGCCTGCTTCGTAATCTTCATCTGAGGAATACACCTCAGCCATATCCGCATATTGGGCCTGTGTTGCTGTACCAACAAAGTAATTACCTGTTACGTTACCACTAAATGTTGCGGCAACACCTCCTGTAATAGTACCTCCTGTAGAACTTAATGTTCCATCACTTAATGTACCACCTTGTACTGTACCTGATAATGTTGCTGAAGCACCTGCTACGTTACCATTAAATGTAACAGCATTTGCTTGTCCTGTTAATACTGCATCAACACCACTAAATGTTGAACTGTGAACAGTACCAAATTTTGTACCTGCATTACCAATGTTTATACTATTGTCTGTTGCAAGTATATGACTACCAAATGTTTTGTTTGACATTGTAGCAGTACCTGTAGTTGTAATAACTGCATCACCACTTACATCAACAACAACATTTCCTGTTGCTGGGTTCCTTAAGTCTCCGTAGAAGCCTAAGTTGTTTACATATACATTGCCTTCATCTACTACTACATTAGAAATAAATGCTTGGTCAATAGGTGCTGTATTAGAACCAAAACTTTCAACGTTTAGTCCACTAATACCACCACCGTTTGCTAATGTTACGTTTGTAACATATAAGTTATCAATTGGAGCATCACTTTCACCAATATCTAAAACAACACTAGTGTTACCACCTGATTTTGCTTTCTTAATATATTGTGCTGTACTTGATGCTGGATTACCTAATTCAATTGTGTTGACGTGTAGTTCTGTAAATCTATTTCCTGACTGACCTAATGTTTCTTGGTCAGTAGTTGTAGGTACATAACTACGTCCTACGTGAATAATGTTATCCGCTAAAACATTACCTGAACTACCTGTTGTTTGTATAGCATTTGCAATGTCGGCTTCTAATGCCACGTTTGCCAATGCAATAGCAGTTCCTGAATATTTTTGTCTTAAATTCATACCTGGTTTGATTTTGTCACCAATACCAGATGAATCTGTGAATTCTGTATAAAGGCTTACGTCTGCTAAACCTTCAATTTCCCAAGCCGCTGTTGAGTCAATTGTAAACTCTGTGTGGTCACTGAATATAGCCATAACACTTTCACCACTAGTGGCTCCAGCATAACTATTTGTACCATTGTTTACATACATCAATGCTAATACGGCACGTTTGATTCCATCATTACCTGGAACATACATAGTTCTAATTCTTGTACCATATAAACTTGGATTACCTACATCAGTAATACCACTGAATGTATTTGTTACTTTACCTGCATAACTTGAATCTACAAATGCAGTTCCGTTATGTATTTTTAATTTATCGTCTCTTGTATCGTAGTAAGCAGTACCTGAATTTACACCGCCGCTTGGTGCTGATGCGCCTACTGTGATACTCATTCTTTGCCATCCGCCGGAAGTACCTGTATATACTCTCATCACTTCTTCATTCTTGTCGTACCAAATTTGACCTTCTAATAGAATGTCATCACTTGGTGCTGATGTACTGGCAAAGTTTTCTAAATGTCTGACTGAGTTCTGCACAAAATATTGTCCATAACCTGAAACATTTCTACCGACCAATGCAACACTGAAAGAAGAGTTTACCTGACTAGCGGCTACGTTTATGGTCTTCGAACCATCTGTATTTTGTACTGAATAAGTCATTTTTTATCCTCTATTAATTTAACTGTACTCTCACAGTATATATTATTTCAATTGTTCTGTTTGCACTTTTTTGAACTGGGTGAAATATCACATGTGTTAGCAATTTACTATCTGCAGGGTCTGTTGCATAACTGAGCAATCCAAGTTCATCAAAAACGTATGTGCCTTCATTAGTTGTACTACTATCAAAGTCGTCTTGTCCTGCAGGTTGGTTATAACCTAAAGTACAAGTCATCTTTAAATCTGTAAAACTAGTTCCTGTGATTATTTCAATCTTGTCTGTATTAGTATTGTTGCTTATGACTTTTTCATAAGTTCTACTATACAAAGTTGCACTATTTTCAAAAGACTCACTAACACGTGGTGCTTTGTAAATTACTTTACCTGCTGAGTCTACACTTGTTGCTCCGTTACCAAAAGCCATATAATGGATATACGCACCAGCCTGGTTTGTTAAAGCATTTGCAATAATATTCGCCATGTTACCATAGTGAATTGCGTTTCGCTTATTAACAAACTCTTCTTTAGTTTCTGCATCTCTAATCAGGATGTGACCTGACATTTTAAGACCAGCATTTTCGTCGACTGGTTTAGTCTGTTCCATTTCTTTCTCTGCTTTGTTATTGCTAACGTTCATATTCTTATTTATCACTTTTTGTTAAAAACTGTTTTAATTCTTAATCGAAATTATGCAAGAAGTCGATAATACTTGTATTGGCTTTAAAGACAGTACCTTTATCTGTTAAACTTCCTGCTTCTTTAAGGGTTTTATCACCCGAATCCCAACCTGTGTCCTCGTCTATGTCAAAGGATGGGAGTGTATAATTTTCTACACCATTTGATGTTGGTTTAATTGAACCTGATCCGTCCCAACTGGAGTCAAATCCAAATGTTACATTGGCATTATCCGCATCATACGGTAAGTCACCAACAATACCTGCTGTGGTCATAACACCATTTTGGAATCCTGTTAGACTTCCTGATCCGTCCCAATCATCGTCAAATGGTATAGTATCATCAAATATTTCTACTGGTTTAATCCAGTTAAAGTCTTCAGGGTCTCTTAATAAGTTACCATTGGCATCTCTTAATCTTATATTCTCAGTTTCTTCTCCGTTGAATATACCTTGCCCTACTGTTAAAACTGTATTAGGTGTAGTACCTTTTGTTCCTCTTGTTATACCTTTAAGTTTGTTATTTAAAGTATCACGTAATTCGTATTCTATTCTTTCGCCGTTTATCCAAACAACTGCTGTGTCTTCTGCTGATGCTTGTGGCAATTTACTTGCATCTGCAACACTTATTTCATTATCCCAAATATTTACATTTGCTGTAACAGTTGTTAAAGCATTAATTGTTCTTCTATAATATTCGCTTTGTCCAAATATATCCATAAACACTAGATAACGTACATCTGTACTGTCTGTACTAATTTGCGTATTACCTTTAGTATAAACATCCATTGTTAATGTTTCTAACGGCTGAACTACTGCAAGTTCTTCTGGTCTATCTGGACCATATCTGTGTTTTAAGAATGTTGTTGAATCAAATCCATAAACTGTTTCATCATTTACTCTGTAATTAACATTTCCAGATGCACTTTCACTGAATATACCAACAAAGTTATCTACTTCTGTTTCTCTGTCATATAATCCATCGTCCCAAGCATAAGTATCAAAACCTCTTGTATCTGTGTAGAAGGTTGTTGGATGTGTTCCAGGTACAACGTCTGTGAACACATTAGCATCTAATGTTTCACCTTGGAATGTTGCATGTACTTTACTCTTAATTAAATCTAATGCAGGTTTTAAATTACCATCAGCAACCATAGATGTCATTATAGTTACGTTTGTTGTAATCTCTGTATTAGAACCTGAGCCAACTCCATATGCTGTATCAAATGCTGTGGTAATTGCAGTCCTCACATCAGGATCAAACTTCCAAAGTCTTTCTGGTGCTGTCCATTTCATTGACGCATTTGAAATATTAATATTACTATTAGATTCTACTGCTACTAAGTTTTTGGCAATAGACACATTCATAGTTTCTAATGTAGGATCAAATCCATCAATATATTTGAATTCAACTTTGTCACCATTGAGTGGAGTACCTACTCTATTGTTTGTGTTAGCAGTATCTGTAAAACTTACAAAAGAGTTATCTAAATCAACTGTATAATTTGTAATGTTTCCATTATCTGAGGTTTTGTTAATCTTATCACCATTAACAAATACTTCTAATCTTCCTTCATCTTCAACAGTAAAGTTTAAATTAAATATGCTTGAAGTACCATCTGCTATGGTAACTTGCGTTGAACCACCTGAAGTATTTTCATACATGTCTCCTTTGACTCTATCAAATATAATTCTTTGGTCAAATGTTCTTACTTTGTCGCTTGTACTTACAAAGCCAGCATATTCTCTATTTGAATTTAAAATACTATTATCAGCACTAACACCCGCATCTAATATTCTCACACTATAGTTGTCCTCATCATAGAACGGAGGTCTATCAAAGTCTGAAGTACTGCCTGTTAATATTTCTACAGGTGCTTTCTTGATATCACTATAGTTTCTAATTTTACTACTGTACGGTTTTACTTCGTTAAAGTATTCTATTGCTTTGTCAAAGTTATCAACTTTAAATCCTTTAAATGGTATTAAGTCTGTTTCTTCTTTAACAACTTTTAAGTATGTTGTCTTAAATGCCCAGTCAAGTTCACCTTGTTCTGCATAAGCATATTTCAGCATTTCAAAGAAGAATTTATTCCAATGTATTTCATATGTGTTAGTAAATACTTTTTCATATAATGCAACAAGAATATTTCTTATTTCCATTCCGCCGTCTAAAGTTTGTGAATCTAAATATACACGATCCGACCACTTAACAGTTTCTTTTTCCATTGCAATTAAATTAAATGTGTTAGTTTTCTTATCGTATTCATATAATTTGTATCTTTCACTGTCATTTTTCTGTACTTGAATAATACTTTTATCCAATACATTTTCCAGCAATCCAAACTGTTTTACATCTGTAACTTTTCTCAAAGGCTTAAATGTGTTATCATAATAAATTGTGCTGTTATCAACTTTATTAACACGTTGCTTTTCAAACCAATTGGTATCTTGCAACAAAGTATATCCTGTTGGCAAATTATCTTTCCAATCGATAAATGCTGTTTCCATTTGCAAGTCTCTAAAGATTTCGTTCATAATTATAAACATTTGCTTTCTTGCTTTTTTAAGATCCTTAAACATTGTTTGTCTAGGTCTAAATTTAGAACCAAATCTTTCTGATAAACTTAATCCAGTACCTGGTACTTGTTGCTTAATAGCATTGTAACCTGCTAAACTATCTATAAGTTTGACACTTAAATTTCTAGGTATAGCACCATCAATATCATTTTCACCTGCTAAGTTCCAACTGCTATGTTTTTGAACTGCTTCAGTTTCTTTACGTTTAAAGTTTACACTTAAAATACTGTCTTCAGTTCTAATTAAATCGCTTAAAGTGTTGACAACTAATGCATCAGGCGATATAATACCTGTGTATGCAACTCTTTCGGCATCTAGATTTTGTAGTAATCTAGTAATGTCTTTTGTATTTCTTTCTTTACCATAGTTTACTCTAGCATGGTCAGAAATCTCATCTAACTCTGTTGCCCAGAAGTAATAATGTGTTAAAGGCTTACCAGTTTTATCTGGATGTGATTCTGTAATGAATTTTCCATTAGGATGTGGTGTACCTTTAGTATATGAACTAGGAGGAGTTAAACTTTCAACCCATTCATAGATATTAATCTGACTACCAGGGAACATGTTACCCCAATTTATACTACGTTCGTAATTATTAAATCCAGTTGATCCATAAGTACCAGCACCTTGCTCATACCATTCATATCTAACATTTGTGGTATCCCACCATCTAAGTCCAACTTGCTTTCTTCCATATTTTGACTTTCTACCGTCATAAACAATTGGGTCTCTTAATGTTTTTAAATCAATTTCTTTATCTATGAATCCTGGCAATATACCTTTGAATGGATCATATAAATCTATATCAAATTCTTTTTCTGCAGATTCATTATCGTATGTAAATACGTCTCTAATAAATCTTGTATTAACTAAATTTTCTTGTTGTCTAACAATAGTGTTGCTTTCCAAGTATGCCCACTTACCAGTGCCTGCATAATTATCAATCCAAACATTGGCAATGTTTGCCATGTCTAATCCTGTTTCTGTTGCATGTCTAACACTTTCTAGTGCAAGTGCATCAACGTGAATTGCTTTGGATTCTGATGTCATTTGTATTGGTGTATTGCCGTCTAATCTTCTCAGTTCGTATTTGTACAATCCATTTTGTACTATATAATCACCAATATCACCTGCTATGGCAAATGGATGTCTACCTGAGAATCTAATACCTTTACCTCTGTCAGGTCCACCTGTACCGCCTGTACCATCTCCAGATGCTGGGCTACCATCTACTAAATCAACATGTGGTGGTATCTCAGGAATATATGCACCCGGATCAATGTTAAATGATTCTAAGTCTCCAGGTCTTCCACCTTCAAGTTCTACACCATCACCAACATCACTACCAATTCTTATTTTTGGTATTCCGCCACTATTATCTATTGCTCCTCTAAAGTAAGGATTTCCATCTCTGTCTACACCAGTGTTATCATTGATATAGTCTACAATATGCTTGTCAAAATCTCCTGGATTGACTGGCCCTTCTTGCAGACCCATGTCTTGCAATGCTGTACCTTTTTCTCTACAGTCACCTATTAGTCTTGCTGTCATAAACACACGACCACCTTTACCTGCTCCTGCAGGTCGAGTTGGTGTTGTAGTAATCGCTTCAGGATTACCTTGAGAGTCAAGACGTGTTCTATGATACTCCAACGGAATACCTGAATTCAAATCTCCTGGGAAAGTTTCATACAATCCTCTGTTAAGAATTTTCAATGCTCTAATTTGACCTTCGTCTCCAACAGATGTAACTTCGAATACTGCAACTTCTTCTATGTTTGAAGGCTCTTGCATGTACTCGACCATGAATTTTGCTCCAGTACCTGTGCCTGAAACAACAATGTTTGGAGGATCGTTATAAACATATTCTTGTCCAGTGAGACCAGGTAATGCAGGAATACCTCTCATTGTGTTACCGTTTCCATCAGTTCCAAAAATAGGATCTTGAGGACATACCAAACGACCTGTACCTGGATCTACATCTAGTACAGAAAGGTCAGGCACAAATCCATATCCTGGACTTCCTGGACCGCCAACAGTAATCTTAATTGTGCTAGGATCAAATACAAATCTATTCAAGTCTTTATCGAAATAACCATATCCTAGTCCACCGCTCATCAGTTTAAGACCTGCAATTTGTACTCCTGGTGTACTTTGTCTTGATACTGCTGTACCACCTACTGCTCTTAAAACATCGCCAGTTGCATATCCTGAACCGTTATGTCCTACATTTATAACTGTAGGCATATCACGTCCTCTTCTATCTTCAGCAGTAATTGTGTTTGTTATAAAATCTGTTCCTGTAGCAGTTGTTGTTACACGACCTACTTCAACATCAGCCGTGTTTGCATCTGAGTCAGTGTCTGCGTTCACATACGTTGTGGTTGTCTGTGTATTTGTTCTTGAACCTGCTGTTACAGTGGTTTCACCATATGACCTGTCTTCTTTGTTGTTTACTGTAAAGTCTAATACTTCTTTTAATATTCCGCCTTTACAACCATTTCTCAAAATAGGAACACCACTTGACCTATCTCTAAATGCTACTCTAACACATTTACTTCCGTCCTGTTTGTCTACAACATTTACATTAACTTTTTCACCTAATTGAGCTCTTATTCTTTCTGCCATGCTCGTAGCACTTGTAATACCTGTTGTATCTATTTGGTCGTTGCCTACCCAAAAAGTATCACCGCCTCGTATTGTGTACTGACTGTGGTCAATATTGGCTGTACCTGCGGTAGAACTTCCATCTTTTGTATAGGAATTTGTTGCACAAAATTCTACTTTAGGCTGAATACAATATTTCTCTAGAGGTATGTCTAATTGTACAGGACTATTACTGCCTTGGAATGGAACGTATGCACCAGTCTTTGTTTGCTTCAATAGTTTTAAAATCATTTTTCTTGGCTTAGGTTTCATAGGAGCACTTTCTGGATTAAATGCACTATTGTCTGGTATTGGACTATCTGCTCTATCTGTAAATCCACCTGCCTGATTTTGGAAACTAGGTCTGCCATCTAATGGCTTAGTTCCTTTGTAATCCATATTACTAAAATCGTTTGGTGTTGCTACTATACTACCTCTAGCAAATCCTGGTTCAGGTGCAAATGTTTTCTTTCTTACATGAGAACCTGCTACATTTACTCCTGCAGGTTTTGTACCAAAGCCTGGACCGTTACCAAACATGCCGTAACTACCACCATTGTTGTAACCAAGATTTACAATACTGGTATATACACCTATCGGACTTGAAGGTGTCATTGGAACATTACCAAAGTTTGGTATTGCCGCAACTCCTGTGAAAGGTCCTAAAACACCAGCATATGATGTGGTTGTAACTGCCGCTCCACCTGAATAATTAGAACCTGTAGGTGCTGAACTAGGATCTGTATGTCCTCCGCTGTGTCCACCTTCTCTTTCAAAGTACCAAGGATTATCACCTGTATTAACACAAACTCTACCCCACCATCTAAATACAACACTACCACCGTTTGTATTTCTATCTGTTACAACTGTGATATATCTACCATTGCCTGCATTGTAGTCTACTTCTACGACACCAGCATATGGTCTACCACCTTTACTATCAGGCGAACCCATATCTGTTAGTTTTACAGTTCCACCCGTACTATCTTGTGCAGATAGTATAACGTTTTTGAATTCAGTCTTTTCTTGATTTGTTAAATTTCTAGCACCACCACCACTATGTGTACCACCTAATAAACGGCTTGTACCATATTTTGTATTACTTTGATAAACCTTTAGTCCATCATTAGCACTATACATATCAAAGTGGAATTTCAGTTTGTGAGTCTTGCTTACATCAGAGGTACACAAGAAACTTGTTGTTTCTGGATCTGGTCCTTTGTTATGATACAAGTAATAGTCCACGCACTCATATGGTGGAACAGGAGTTAATGATGTATCTTTAATTGTTGCTGAAACAGAGTTTGGTAACCCTGCACTAGCACCGTTGCTGTCTGCACCTGCCAGTGTTATAGTCATTGCTTCATTGCCTTCTGTAGTTACATCAGCAATAGCGGCTATGAATTTTTTATCAGATACAAATACATTTCCGCCTTGGTCAGACATTGTGAATGTCATTTGTAAATTACTGTTTAGGTCACTACCTGCTGTAAAGTCGCTTCTTGTAATACCTGAGCCACTCACAGTTGCAACAACAGTTGCACCATCTGTTAAGTGTTCACCAGTAACTTGTAATTCTACAGTACCACCATTTTCATTTAGTGTATTTTTACTTATAGTAATATTGTTATATGTTGGCACTGGATCTAAACTTGTATCGTTTATTGTTAATGTAGCCTTTCTTTTTCCAGTTGGGTTATTGGCATCATCAAATTCTGCTAATGTAAAGATTAATGTTTCTGCACCTTCTGTAGTTGCATCAGCAGTAAAGTTTATAGTTTTGGTGGCTTTTTGATTATTAATTGTCATTACAAAACTGCTTGTTGTTCCTAAATCACTGTCTGCCAAACTTGCACTACCACTTACGTTTACTGTGACTTTTGTTCCGTCCTCCACATGTTGGTCTGTTCGAACTGTGTAAACTGTAGAAGCACCTTCATTAACTGATGATGAACTAAACTGAGCACTAGTGTATCCACCATATGGTTTCGTACATTCTGCTACCCCTCTGTGTTCTTCTATATAGATACCATTTGAAGCCGCATACTCACAGCCTGAATCATTGCCTGCATTGTTTAAATGTGTTTGACATTGATACTTTATGTGTTTTATTCCTTCTGGATTTCTGCCATTTTCATCTAATATACATTGTTCGGAAATTTTTAAAAAGTCGTGTTCGTGTGGTATTAATGTTGTACAATCTGCGTCAGCAT
>CEOV01009185.1_pt1 | contig 18405 bp, 17 predicted proteins | sample 530631 | NCBI WGS metagenome assembly CEOV01 (sample SAMEA2620756, study PRJEB7988) | marine metagenome | isolation source: saline water (ENVO:00002010), including
AATGATTAAGTTTATGAAATCAGAAGATTGGTCTATTCGTGTACCGCAGTTTAAACAGTATATAGATTCCTTAGCAAAACATAGAAAAATGCCATTTAAGGAATACTTTCCGGAGATGCATAGTGCCATCGCAGATCAATGAAACTATATGTATATTGCCATGGGTGCATCATTATATATCACAAAATCATGATGTGCGTCCTTGTTGTACATCATGGGATTTAACGTTAGGCAATATAACTAAAAATACTTTATCATATATTGATAAAGATATTCCGATGCAAAAACTAAGACAAAAAATGCAAGATGGTATAAAGCCTAAAACATGTTTAGAATGTTTTCAACGTGAGAAAAATGGTAATAGAAGTCCACGCCAAGAATTTAATCATCTATATAATGAAGAGCTTGAGGATATTTTAAATAATAAACCTGTAAAGAAAAAATATCTAGAAGTAAATTTTAGTAATTTATGTAATGCTAGATGTAAATCTTGTTCTCCATTAAACAGTACACAATGGTATGAGACTGCTAGAAAATTAAAGGATTGGGAATATTATGATGATCTAGGAAAGTTACCACACAATGTTGATTGGGATAACATAGATATTGATTGGCAAGAATTAGATTTAATAAAAATATTAGGTGGTGAGCCGTTTTTACATCCTGATAATGAAAAAATTATACAACGTATTTTTGATAAAGGACAGCCTGAAAAATGTAGTTTAGAAGTGTTTACTAATGCAAGCATATTTCCAGATAATAATATGATTGAAGCATTAAAAAGATTTAAACGTGTTGAAATAAATTTAAGTATTGACGGACTAAGAGAAACATACGAATATATAAGAACTGGACTAAATTTTAATGAAGTATTAGAAGTAATTGCAAAATGGAATGAAGTAGATATACCTAATAAACGATTAGGATTTCAAATGTTAGTGCAAGTTGATAATATTTTACAAGTAGCAGAATATGATAAATTTTTTAAAGAATTTGTAAACTATAATGGTAACACAGAAAAAAGTTACATGCATTATAATATTTTAACTAATCCAGTATGGCTTCGTCCTAGGAATGCTTCTGATAATGATAAAGCAAAAGCGATTAAATATTTAGAAGCATATATGGAAATTGATGAAGGATTACAAAAAAGAGATTATGCTAAATTCAAAACAATTATAAAAGAATTACAACAACCTGCAGAAGATAGATATAAATTAGAACAATTTAATAAAGTATTCCATGGAACATCCTAAACCAGAAGATGGCAATATAGTAGCAAAACATTTTTGTGCATTGCCGTTTACACAATTTAGTACATTTAATCATGGACGACATAGACTATGTTGTATGGCACAAGAGCCCGAAGTTGATAACCCTACAGATGATTTAGAAACTGTATGGAATGGCGATTATATGAAAAATGTACGTAAACGAATGCATGCCGGAGAAGCATTAAAAGAATGTAGGGATTGTTATGATTTAGAACGTCAAGGCATAATGAGCGATAGGCAATGGGAAAATATCCAAAATAAGGATATAGTTGAAAAGGAAATTGCAACATGGGAACAAAACAATTACAATATAGAGGCACCGATAATATACGATTTGCGTTTAGGCAACAGGTGCAATCTTCAATGCTCTATGTGCAGTGGCATACACAGCCACTTGGTACATGTAGAACGTTCAAAAATGGTAGCCCAAGGTAAAAACTTTTTTAGCGGACATCGTCCTTATGTATATGGCGAAGCATTAACTGGACAAACATATTCTAAAAAAGATGCATTATTAGCAAGTTCAGTTGACTGGAGTTACATATTAAACAATACTGCTAATGTAAAACAAATAAAAATTATAGGCGGCGAACCTACTATTAGCGAAGATTTGTTTGAGTTAATGGACGCCTGTGTAGAACGTAATCATGCAAAAAATATTGAGTTACAATTTTTTACTAATGCCACAAACTTTACAGATACGTTTTTAGATAACTTAACAAAGTTTAAAGGTACTAAAATTACAACAAGTATAGATGGCTGGGGCGAAATGAATGATTATATTCGTTATCCTAGTAAGTGGGATCATATATGGGAAAATTTTACTAAGTTAGTTGATGTAAGTAAAGAACATAAAAAAGTTAAAGTACGACTTAGTACTGTATCACAAATTACTAATATATGGCATTTAAAAAAGTTTTACAAAAATTTATTTGAGTTCCAAGAAAGTACACCAGTAAGAATAGGTTTAAGTTCTAATCAATTAGTAGATCCAGATTATTATAATGTTAGATATGCTCCGCTGTTTATGAAAACGCTTGCAAGATCGGCATTAACAGAATTTTTAAATGATATTAAAAGTTCTTACTGGTATAATGAAACGTTTAAGGAACCTGTAGAAGATATTATTAAATGGATGGAGCCGGAAAATCATATTGAAAACGACGAAGTATTAAAAAAATATATCCATGTTACACAGGATTATGATACGTTTCGTAAAGTAGATATAAGAGAAGTATCACCTGCATTTGATTATATTAAATCATATTGCGGCTTGTAATTTACTAACAAGTTCAGGTAATGTATTACTAGTAGATTTCATTGTTTTTACATCAATATCATTTTCCCACATTTGACATTTTTCGCCCCACACAACAGAATGATTCATTACATTAGAATTAAATATCCAAATAGATTTAGGTGGAAATGTTACAAATGTTACTGGTAAACCAGCATAGTCATTTTCTCCGTTCCATATTACTTCGTTTCTTAATTCAAAAATAAAATCGTGTATGTTCATATCTTTATATCTTGTTTTATCTGCAACACGATCGAATAAAAGATTAATATGTTCACCTATTGCAAGTGTTCTAGGTTTATAACTAAGATTAATTGACATTCGTAATTGATGTTCTGTGCCAGTATGATCACCATCAAGTAAATCTAAATGTTGCCTATTATATACAAGTGTATTATATCGATGACTTAAACATTCCATATCACCTTTATAATTAGGAAATAATTGTTTTTGAAACTCAATCCATGCTTGATGAGTACGCCTGTGCATTTTACGAAAAACATTTGTATCGTTTTCATCTAAATCTAAATCACGAAATAATCTATGACGTTCGGACCAATCTTCCTTTAATACTTCACGTGGAAACATTGGCGGTTCCCATCTGTTATTTTTAGTAGTATATGTAGGAATTTTATCCATCCAATAGTCGTAAGGAAAATCAGGAATGTTAACGCCATCTAAAACTATAAAATCATTACGTTCAAAAGGCTCAGTTAAGTCTTTTACTTCGTTAACTGTAATAATATTAAAGCCTCGATACTCCGGGGCAACTGCTAGTAATGTATTTTTCATGATGATAAATATTTGTGGTTCAACTCTATTTATTAATCAATTATGAAAGAATATTTTAAAGACGACAAACTTACTGTCGCCTGTGTTGGTACTCAGCATACATATGGCATGAGTTACCCAGACGGAGAGTACCCTTATGAAAAAACGTGGCCTGGTAAACTAGCAGAAAAGACAGGGTATAATGTTTTAAACTTTGGTGTTACAGGTTCAAGTATTACTCCGTTTGGTGAACGTATACTAAGAATTCAAGATATGTATAGACCAGATGTATGGATACTAGAAATACCTATGGGCGAAAAAGTAACAATAGGATACGAAGAGCCTGATGAAATAGAGAAAGATAGTCAGTTATTCACACATACACGAGTACAAGGTCCAGATTGGGAATTAGGATCTAATAGTAAAGATTGTAGAATTAATTTTGGGCGGGGCGAATTAGAAAGCCAAGAAGATATACAATATCTTCAAGAAGAAAAGTTTAATTTAATTACTAGTAAATGGAAATCAATAACACAAGAAGATTTGATGGGCTGGGCAAAAATATTTGCATGGCAAGTAGATAGGAATATGCATCACATAAGATACACACAAGAAGTATTCTGTATACAATGTATAATGGAATCTTTTGATAAACCATTTATGATGTTTCAATGGAATTGGAACATGTTTAAATCTCCATTTGTAGAATTATTAAATAAAGAATATTGGTTAGACAAATCATATTCTGGTAATTTAAAACGAACACTAAAAAAAAGTAGGCCTGATTTTTGGGCAGATAGTCAACATCTAAACGAAAAGGGCATGGACTATATAGCAACGCAAATTTATGACGATCTTGACAGAATTATGGCAAAAAAATAAAGTATACACAGAACCATTTAAACATGTAATTATTAATAATATTTTTCCCGAAGACATTTTAAATGACATTTTAAAAAACTTGCCTAACCATAAGTTAGAACCAGTTATGTCGCACTACCCGTATGGCAAAGTATATGCTATGGGTGCAGATGATTGTGTTAGTAATAAATTTTGGTCAAATGTACACAGGTTTTTTAATAGTACTGATGTATTAGAATTTGTTGAAGATAAGTTTAATTTAGATTTTAAACTTAAAGAAGCAAATTTAAGTATACACTATGATTATGAAGGAGAACAATTAGGCCCTCATATTGATCAGTTATACACTTTAATAATTTTTTTAGATAAAATTAACAATCCACAAGAATCCGGAACTGAATACTACATAAGACAACCCAGTAATTATGCAGATAATAAAATTGCTAAGTGGAGTAATTTTTCAGTGTTTAAAACAATACCTGCAATTCAAAATACTGGACATTTATTTGCACCATCAGAAAATTCATGGCACGGATTTTATAATTTAAATGAAACAAGATCATGCTTAGTAATGAGGTTTAAATGAAAACAAATTGTTACACAGAATGGAGTAAATTGCGTGAAGTTTTTGTAGGATCTACATATCCTGCAGATGCCTTTGATTACCATAAAGACCCTGAGTTTCGTGATAATATGAAACGTATATTAACCGAAACGCAAGAAGATTTAGATGCGTTAGCAGAAATGCTATCAAAAGAGTTTGATGTTACAGTACATAGGCCTGATACTACTCTTTTTAAAGTAGGACAAGAACACACTAATGGACATTTTAATTTTTCTTATCCTAATCATCCATTAATGCCTAGAGATACTGTTGGTGCATTTGGCGATACAATAGTGCAAACATATACAAATACAGATAGTAGATATTTTGAAAATAATTGTTGGTACAGTCATTGTAAAAATTATTTCGATCAAGGTAGCAAATGGATTAGTTTACCTGCACCACATATAATACCTGGAAAGCAATATAAAGAGGAAGGTGTTGCTCACCAAGTATTTCAGCATACTGCTAATTTTATTAAGTGTGGTACTGATATATTTTATAGTTTACCAGGCGATATTGATGTTAATAAAGGTAAAGGTACGTCAGCAGGTTTATTCTGGTTTCAACGACATTTATCTAACTTTGAATTTACTGCGGTAAATGTTGGCGGGCATGTTGATGGAAAAATTGCTTTATTACGTCCAGGTTTATTAATGACATGGAATAAAAATTGGGTACCTGAAAAGTTACAATCGTGGGAAATAATTGAAATAGAAGATAATTCAGATTTTCCTGAAGATTTTGTTAAAACAAAAAAGAAACGTTACTACGGAGACTATGTTAAAAAGTATCTTACTAATTGGATAGGATTTGCAGATGAATCTGTATTTGATGTAAATGTTTTAAGTGTAGACGAGCAACGTGTAATTGTTACAGGCAACGATCCTAAGATATTAAGGCAATTAGAAAGTTACGGACTTACACCTATATATTGGAAATTTAGACATCAATATTTTTGGGATGGTGGCATACATTGTGTTACTGCTGATATGGTACGAGATGGAGAACCGGAAACATATTGCTAAAGAAACTATATTAATTTTAGGACCACAAGGAATTGGCAATGAATGTATGGCCAACATGCTTGATGCACATCCTGAATTACATGTTCCGGGTAGAGCAGGAGGACAATCTGAAACAGGCAAGTTTCATTTTGGTTACGGATATGAAATAGGCGAAGTTAATTTACGATGGGAACCTCCAAGACTTCCAGCTGGCGAACATGCAAGACAAGTGCAACATGAAGTAGACATGGCTAGCCAACAAATTATACATAGAACTTCAGATCCACCATTAATTATAGGAAGCCATCAGTTTTGGCCTTATACCGCAGATATTTTTACAAACTTAAAAATTATTGTTATAATGCCTAGGTATTCATCAACAAACGAAAAACATTTACTAGAAAATTACATAGCAAAAAATTATGAAAGAGATAAAGACATATTAAGTGTACAAGGATTAATAACAGGATTTAGTCCATTTATGAATGGAATTAGAAAATTCTATGAAGATGCTTTACCGTTTTTACATTGTTATGATACTTGCATTGTAATGTTTGAAGATATTTTTTTAGGGCGACATTATTACGAATATAAGGCAATAGCTAACTTTTTAAACCTAGAAGAACGCCCGGACATATATTTTAAATATCACAAGTTGTTTACAAATTATGGAGAATAAACAATTTTATCATAACGAATCAATACCTTTATGTCTTGCTCCGTGGCATGCTCTAACTGTTAATTGGAACGGAAATATAAAGCCTGATGTACATGCTAAAATGGTATTGGGCAATATTAAAGAAGATTCATTAGATGATATTTACAAGTCTAAAAAGTTTATTGATTTAACTAATAAGATGAAGCAACGTGAGTGGCCCGAAGGCTGCCAGAGATGCAAAGATAAAGAAAGTATTAGTGGCAGAAGTAGACGTACATATTTTTGGGATACATTACCGTTAGACTTGCGAACAAACATATCATTTAAAAATAAGTTATCATATTTAGATATTAACACAAGCAATAAATGTAATTTAAAATGCATACATTGTAATGGCGAAGTCAGCACAAGTTGGATTAAGGATGAAAAAAAGTTAAACAGAGAACATGTACACCAAAAAGAAGTACGTTATCAAAAGTTAACAGAAGAAGATATTGATAGGTTATTTAATTGTGATGCAATTAAAGGAATAGATACTATTGCATTACGTGGAGGAGAACCATTAGATGAGCCCAACAACATTTACATTATACAAAAGTTAGAGCAACTAGGTATTATAGGAAATGTAGTTTTAGATATATCTACTAATTTAACTATATTAAATGATAAAATACTTAATCTGTTTAGCAAGTTTAAACGTGTATTAATGTATGTTAGTTTAGAAGGTGTACACGAACGTTATGAGTATATACGTGGAGGTAAAAATTTTACATTCGCTGATTTAGAAAATAACATAAAAATAATTAAACAACTTAATAATGTAGAAATTTGTTATGCAGTTACATTAATGAATTTGAACATTACTACTATACCCGAAATACATGAGTGGCTTACTACACAAGATTTATCACGTTCATTAGTAAGTTTTTCTAATGTAGTTGCAAGACCAGAATATTTAAGGGCAGATATTTTACCAAATAACTTAAAAAAACAAACATTAGAAAAAATACAAAATATACCTAAGGAATTAACGTGGCCTAAGGATAGTATTGATATTGGAGCAGGTGGATTATACGATACGGGCATGTCCGACATTATAAATATTTTAAACAAAGATTCCGAAAACCCACCTTTGTTAAAACAGTTAACACAATATTTAAATAGTTTGGACAAATTACGTAATACAAACTGGAAACAAACATTCCCGGAGTTTACATGAAAACTAAAACAGGTGATCCTCAATTTAAATTTGAAAAAGGCGGAAATAGTGTATGGCATAATCCGTTTATGGAATTTATTGAAAAGGAAGAAATTTTACAAAAGTACCTCGATGGATTTCCAATGATTCAAGACGAATTCTTAGAATTATATCCTGAATGGATTAATACAAGTAAAAAGAATTCAGTCGTAGGAATGAATAATTTTAAGTATAAAGCAATTAGTGTAGGTTGCACACAAGCATTAGATTGGTTTCATTTATATGCGGCACAAAATGGTCTTATATTAAAATTATTTAGAGGCGAATATCCATATAATAGAGATATCGGATTATTTAATTATCAAAAACAAATGATTAATGAATATGAAGAATTAAAAGAAGGCGATGCACTTATATTAAGTTATCCATTTAGTGGTCATGGTAATAAACATGAACAATATGAATATGTAATGGAACATTGTACTAATTTAAACATTCCTGTATTAATAGATTGTGCATGGTTAGGTAGTGCAAAGGATATGCATATTATGTTAGATTATGATTGCATATACGGTGTTGCATTTAGTTTGAGTAAATCATTAAGTTGCGGTAATTGGCGATCTGGTATGTTTTTAACAAATGACGAAAGATGTAGTATGGTATTATGTACAGAATGGAATCACCAAGTACATTTGAATACATGGATATGTTATAATTTAATACAAAATTTTGGACCTGATTCATTGCAAGAAACATTTAATAAGTATCAACAAAAAGTTTGTAGAGATTATAAATTAATACCAACTAATACTGTACACATTTGTTTATCATACGATGAAAAGTGGAAAGACTATCATAGAGATTTTAGTAAGTATTACAGAATTAATATTAGAAAGCCATTAAAACTTTACAGAAAGCAAAAGATTGAATGAAATATGCTTGCCGTTATCCATTAAAGGCTGTTCATATATTTCCTAATACAAAGGACACTCCATGTTGTCGCTTTCATCAAATGTATCTTAAAGATAACGATGTAAGCACTATACAAAATTATGATAATATGTTTTCTTCTATAAGAAATAACATGTTAACATCACCAATACATGGTTGTGAAAAATGCTATGAGCAAGACGGACGAGGTATTGACAGTATGCGAGCAGAAAGTTATAGACTGTTTGATAACGATGATGTAGCATTAGAATGTATCGAAATATCAGTAGGACGTTTATGTAATTTAGCATGTGTATCTTGTGGAATTGATTCTAGCACAACATGGGAAGAAGATTCTTATGTGTGGAACGATACACCAACGCCAAAGGAAACAGAAGTACACATTCCTTTAAATAAAGACATATACAAAGATTTAAAAATTTTAAAAATTACTGGTGGTGAACCTTTTTTACATATTAAGTTTTTAAAGTTTCTTAAGTTTTTAGTAGATAGTGATTTGGCAAAAAATATTGAACTGGAAATTTTTACTAATACGACTTTTTATCCTACTAAGTTGGATGTTGATAATTTACTATGTTTTAAATCTGTTACTTTAAGTTGCAGTATTGATGGCATAGGCGAAGTTAATGAATTCCTACGATATCCAAGCAAATGGAAAGCAACAGAAGAAATATTTATTAAATGGAAAACATTAGCAGAAGCAAACAAAAATTTTAATATTAATGTTGCATGTACTGTTGGTTGGTTAAATCTTTTATATGTTAAAGAATTATTACATTGGGCTAGAATACATCACGATACTCCAATGATTTTACAATTTATTGATGGTCCTTCGTGGCTTAGTATAAACTGTTTACCATCAAATTACAAGAAAAAAATACGTTATGCTCTTGATTTACAATTTGATGAGTTCTATCATAAGCGACAAAAGTACGATAACATTTATAATCAATTAAAAGCAAAACTAGATTCGCCAGGTAATGTAGATGATTACGAACTTGGTGTTGAAAAATTACAAACATTAATGGCACATAGACAGCAAGACTTTAGTGCTTTTAACAAGCATTTTGAATTGATTGCATTATGAAATCTATTTCACATTTAAAAGATTCAAATACATTTTGCTTATTACCTTTTATGCACACATATGGAAGTGCTAATGGTAATCTTGTATTATGTTGTGAAGCACAAGAATATGAATGCGGAAAAGGTGGTAAAACACTTGACAGTAAATGGAATAGTAAAGAATATAAAGAAGTACGTCAAGCCTTAGTAGAAGGTAGAAAGCACGAAGCATGCCATGTATGTTGGCACAACGAAGATAATGGAATAGAAAGCAATAGACAATTACACACAGAACAACATTGGGATGAGTTTTCGCAATTAATAAAATTAAATGATGATTATTCAGTTAGTAATCAACCCGTATGGTTTGAATTAAAAATAGGAAACTTTTGTAACCTTGCTTGTAGAATGTGTAGCACACATAGTAGTTATAAGCGAGCCCAAGATATTGATATTATAGGCAAGTATAGCGGATTTGATAATCAAGAAACAAAACTTGTAACACCTGATAATTTGTTTTCAATACTGCAAAGTGATGTAGACTGGACTCAAGTAGAACGATTACAGTTTACAGGCGGTGAGCCTATAATAAATGAAATGCATTACGATTTATTGTATAGCATACCTAAAGAATATAGGCATTTAATTCGTTTGCGTTATGCAACAAATTTAACACATTTAAAGTATAAACAACACGACTTAATAGATATATGGAGGCAATTTAAACATGTTAATGTTAAAGTCAGTATGGATGGCGCCGGCGATGTTTATAATTATATACGTATTGGTGCTAATTTTGATACTGTCGCAAACAACATGAATAAATTAAAAAATGTTGATAACGTAGACATAGCAGTTGGTTTAACAATACAAGCATATAATGTATTTGCATTACCTGAGTTTTTTGATTGGATAAATAGAACTGGAATTAACTTTAGTTTTGTTGGATCCTTTTTACTACAAACTCCAAAGTACCTTAATATATCAGTATTACCACAACATTTAAAAGATCAAATTTGCGATAAACTTAGCAAGTATGATGGAAAAGTCAACATACATAGACACGATAATTTTGATACTATCATAGAGTATATGCAAAAAAATAATAACGAAAAACTCTATTGGAAGAAAACTATGCCATACACAAAAGATATGGAAAATAGACATCCAGATAGTATAACATTTAGTAACCTACTTAAAACACATGGAATTAGTATATAACCCAATTGAAATTGGTATTAAAAATATGAACCATAAGTTTATAAACTTTTTGGTTTACCCTGATTGGAATTCACGAAGGCACAATCGCAAACATTTGCCTTTATTTGAAAAATTATTAGAGCTAACACATTGGGGCTCCTCTGATATATTTTATGCCATGAATCATGCATTTCTACCAGAAATGTGGATACCACAAGCCATAATACAAGCAAATAGATTAGGTATGGAAATAGTTAACATATTCTATATAGGTACTTCAATTACTGATAGTGAAGTAGATTTTATAGATAAAGTTACAGACTACCATGCAAGTGCAAAAAAAGAATTACTTACAACTAATGATAGATTTGTATTAGCAGGAGAAATAGATCAAAGTCAAATATATCCTCGATTTAAAAGAAGTTACATGTTAGTTAATATTGATAATTATATTCAACATGGTTGTCCTAGATTTATTATAGAACCTGAATTACATTATACATATTGTTGTACACACTACAATGATTTTGAACGTAACTGTATTGAAGGATTATGGCCTGATACTGAAAAAATGGGCAAGCAAATACCTCCTCCGAGTCTAGAATGGAGTGCTCCTGCAATATCTACTGTTTTATCATGGGGAACACCGGTACTACAATTACCAGAAACAATAACAAAAGAACTTCATACTGTTCCGTGGGATGAAGATAGAGATTACTGGCAAGATATATATTGTAATAATCCACATAAGTTAAAAGAATTATGTTATGAATATGAAATGGATCCTCAGTACGAAAAAATTCGTAGTAAGCACGAACTTAATAAAATTATTCCACCAGAATACGGAGGTAAGGCTGTTCCGTTTATTTTAAACACAGAAGATTATATTGAAGAAAAAAGACTAGCAGATGATTATAAATTAACAAATGTAGTAACTATTGCGGCAGGATTTAAATTTATAAATTTAATAGATGTATTAGAACATACCGATGATTGTAAAATTATATTTTATGATTATAACATACAAACATTAAATCTTAAAAAACATATCATAAAAAATTGGGATGGTAAGAGTGATTTAAAAGAATTTTTAAGAAAAGACTATCCTAAATTAATTGAAGAATACTGGAATGATTACGCATGGTTTAGAGATCAACGTGATCTTCCAAAATTGCAATCACTATTTTTAAAATCTAGAGAATGGAATAATGAATATCATAACATTGATATTTTACATGATTTGGATAATTTTTTAAGTATAATACCAGACAAGGAAGGTACTGTTGTTTTTATAAGTAACATATTTGATTTTGTTCAAAATTGGATTTTAGGATCATTAGCATTACATGAAAAATGGATTAAATTTGTAAGACACTTACAAGCATATGAAAATGATATATTAGTAATTGGAGCAGATCCTTTACGTAATACAATATTTGATTTTGCTAAAAATATCCACTCAATGAGACCTAGCAAGTTGCATACATGGGAGTCATAATGAAACATCCTTATTTTGTACCAGATACAGTCCAAGAAGATAAAACAGAAGATGTCAATGATATGGTACGATTTATATCAGGGCATGAACTATTTAATAATAAAATGTATTATGATACATTGTATAATGTATTAACAGAATATGAGAAAACTAAGGATATTGATACTATTATAATGAGTTGGTTGCCTTTTTTAAAAATAAAAACTCCTATACCACATGAAGAAATGTTTGATGAGGCAAAACGATTATTACCATTTTTTGTTAATCATAGAGGAGATGCATACAACTGGAAAAGTTTATGCTTATGGGGACTAAGTCATGCACACACAGGTGTTCCTGAAGATTACGGCATGGAAGAAACCGAAGAACTAGAAGAACAATATATGGATTGGACAGATATGTCTAAGTTTTGTCCTGCTACTAAAAATTGGTTAGAAAATGATTTTGGTTTTAATAGTTTTACTAGAGTGCGTTTTATGTTAATTGAGCCAGGAGGTTACATTAAACCACATAGTGATACAGATCATTCAGAGTTAATCGCAATTAACATTGCGTTAAACATGCCAAAAAAATGTTATTTTATAGTAGACAAATATGGATGTTTACCTTTAAATGCAGGAGATATATTTTTGTTTAATAATTCATACACACATGCAGTATGGAATCAATCCAACGAACCGCGAATACATATGATAGTTTATGGTGGCAGAGACTGGAATTGGTGGGAGAAAAAAATAGTAGAAAATTTAAAAAATGTCACTAAGTTATAGCATTAATAATATAGATTTTACTAATCCTGAACATAAAACTTGGGCAATATTTGCAAAAAGATTGCATCAAGATATAAAGTTTGATAGTGATGCAGATATAGTGTTAGAACCAGGACAATTTGTAGATAGTCATAAAATATATGATTTACGTGATCAAAACTCGCATGTTTTTAAAACATGGTATAAAGAATGGGCTAACTTAGAAAATACTGTTTGGCTATGGCATTCGGATGAATTAAGTATACCAGATTTATATTTAGATACAAAGTTTGATACAATAGTTGCACCCGGTAGTGGGTTTTATGCATATGAAACTTGGTGTAAATTAGGCAGGCCTAATGCTAGAATTGTAATTTACGATTACAATCCACATGCAATTAAATTTCAAAAAGAATTACATGAGTATTTTGATGGAATTGATTATCCGGCTTATCTTGGCGAATATATGGATCTAAATAAAGAATTATATGCTCCACCAAATACTGATAATAAAGTGTTTAATGAAGAGCATTGGAAAGAATATTTAAAACTAGATCATTGGATTATGCAAACAGATTTACTGCACGATAATATTATTTTTTCATATCCAAAGGGTAAAACATTTTTTAGTGTTTCTGATATATTTGATTACCCAGAATTATTATTAAAATATGGATATGAAAAACTTAAAAAATATTATCTTGATTTTTTAAAATTTGGGCAAATAAATATAGGAAAGACTATTATATATTTTGAAAAACCTAACAATGCATATGTCGATAATAGTTTTAAAGAACATCCGTGGCACGAGTATTTAAAATTTAAAATACCAAAAGATACTATGTTGTATCTGTACGGAACAAGGTTTGAATTACGCCTATAAATATAGTATAATGAGAGATTCAAATGGCAGAAAATAATAATAAAGATTTAATACGACTCTTTCCTGATAGACATAGCACTGATAAAAGATATATGTTTGCCTTATGGGACAGACGGATTGGCTCGCCTAACTATAATGATGGAGACAAGGCAACGGATGGAATATCCAGTGTATTTGCTAAATTAGCATATGCAGAATTTGCAAAATTATCAGGCAAAAAAATAATTGCTAGTGAAATAGCAAAAATATTCATAGAAGCAACTCAAAGCAATAAAGAATATCTTATAGTAATACCTACAACGGTGACAATTATTAATGCTAAAAAAATGCAGGATAATATTGATGCTTTTATTGATGCAGATAATGATTGGATGGTTGCAGGACATTTAGGCGAACAAAGCATTCAGGCGTTTGTATATAATCAAAAAACATATTGGCGTAGTTTAGATGGTGAAGAACGCGAAGAAGATCCAATGATTAATATACAGGAGAGGTTTGGATATTTGTATGAAAATCCATTTATTATTAACATAGCAAAATATAAGTTACATGGAACATACGAATTTGGTGAACGATCAAGTTTAATGACTTCTCTCATAAAACAAAAAATAAACGACAATGTAATGACCGGGCATCCTGATAAAATAGAACAAGACACAGCCGAAGACCAGCAATATCAGTTTTGGGCAGATATATATGATTTACCAGTAGATGTACACGGATGGTCGTTAATACATAATTGCGTACAAACAGATCAGAAAGTAGTATCGTTAACGACTAATATTAGATCAGCATATTATAGTTCATATTGGCCAGTACATGACTCTTTTATACATGATATAAACAGTAAAGCACAAGCAAGTACTGAAGCAATGCGATCTATACTTTCAATGGATAACAGAAAAGCATGGTTAGCAGAAACCAAAACCCAAGCAATGTCAAAAGATCCAATAGATGCTTGTAGTGATGACCAACAAGAATATTTAGGCATACTTCACGATTATGCAAACATGAAAGAAAATTGGGGAATAGGTAGTTTAAAACCGCAATGGAGTGGCGGAACCGATACTGCAATGTTAGGTACAGACGAGTTTACTGCTATCTCTAATTTACAACAACTTGTTGATTTGCCTAAATTTGATAGAATAATATCCGTAGCAAATGGTTTAAATGTTTGTCGTTTTATGGACAATTTAGATTTTACTAATGTTAAAGAAATATTTTGGATTAGTGGATCTCATAAAGCAATGGATTTTCAACGACAATTAGTAGCAGAAATACAAAGTAGAGTAAAAGCAGATACTCTTAGCGATTTTAATTATGGTACTTTTTATAATACATGGTTAGGAAACAATTCTAGTTGGATAGGCGATTATGCAGGTGTACAAGACATATTAGATGATACACTTAATATGTCTGAATCATATGTTAATGACTCTAACCTTGCCGTAATAGGCGATGCTAATATATCACATAAATTTGTTAGTTTTTCGTATTCGCCAATGAATCTTGCTCCAATGTTAAAACTAATGTTTAAAGAAAATTCATCATTAGAAAATGTGTTTATAGATTTTGACGACATGTTTATTAGTCCATATTATATGTTATCTTGTGTTAAAACACAACCTGATTATCTTCAAGGAAAAAACGATAATACTCGTCGAGATAATGATTTAGATCAAGGTAATAGATATAGACCAGAAATAGAATTTAATGATGTAATATACTATCTTGGACAACAGGCTAACAGAAAAAGATTTGATGTTGAAAAAGATTTTACAATCTATCTACATTGTTTTTGGCCTGGTACATATACCGGTATTAACACTCAACTTTACTGATGATAGAATACTCACATTTTGATAATTTAACAACCGGTATCTTTGAAGATACCGACACAGTACAAGTTATAGACATTCCTAGATTACATTTATACCAAGATAGACTTAAACGTGTAGAAGATACATGGAGGCAGTTTTCTTGGAATAAATGTGTATCAATTGGCGAAGATGAGCCACATATACATGAGTGGGTGTTTCCAAAAAACAAATTGTTTACTGGAGTGCAATATTCAAATGATGTTGTAGGTTATGATATAGATTATTACGAACCTGAAACAGATGACGGCGACCCTAGTGGAAAAAAGGTTACCAGAGAAAAAATATATTGTTATGAGTGGACACATAGACGCTTTGGAAAACATTTACCTTGGGCAAGATACTGGTACGATTTAGTTAATGATTTAGAATGTGTAGTTGAAAAATTATTGCCAGCATTTGATTTACCGGAAGATTCATATACACAACGTCAATTAAACATTATAAAATATGAATGCAAAGAAGCAAGTAACAACGAAGAACTTAAAATACATAGACGTGAAAGCAGTGATAGATTTGGCGTAGATCATATTGATGGTACGTTATTTGGATTGCACTTAGGAGAATCGCATCCTGAAATACATGCAAAACCAGACGGAGCAGATGAATATGTTAAACCAGATTTAACAGGAAATAAAGTACTTTTATTAGTAGGAGAACATGCCGCTGATCTTAAAAACGGCCGTGGAACAGATCATAGATTATTTTACAACGGCGATTATCTAACAACATCTCGTTATTCATTAATATTAGATATTACATTACGTTTTAAAGATGAAGAAGAACTAGAGCATCCTATGTAAAATGTTAGAATCAGACAAAATTATAATAGACCCTACAAAATCAAGACAAAAAATGCCTAGAGAATATGCTATTCCTAGACGTGCTAGATTAATAGATCAAATAAGTTGGATTTATAGTGAATACATTTCTGGTACTGCTGGAGATTTTTTCAGCCAATTTACTGCTGGAAGTAGTCCAAATATAATAGCATTTAATAAAATTTTACAACAAGATTTACCTGCTGAACATGCTTTGTTTGCAACTAACGTAGAACTCGCAACTGTTAGAGGTGTTAATTTTAGTTCAAAAAATGTTATTGAAGCATGTTTATTTGATCAAGTAGCAAGTTTAAAAAATGTACTAGAAGGTTTATTAATTTATCAGTTATCTAAAAAGCGTGACGGTAATTGGACAAGAGATTATTTAGAAGGATACTTACAACTAAAGAAAGGATTTTTTACAACCCATCCACATGAATGCACTGGTTATAAAACAAACATAACAAGATTAAAACAGGAATTAGGAAGTGATAAATTAACATCTATTGCAGTAGTACCATCTACATTTGAAAGTTTTTATTTTATGTGTAGTTATAGAGTATTAGGAAAGTCTATAGATAAAGAACATCAAAATACTGAAAGATTAAACGAAATTGCTAGAACTAATACTCGATCTTTATTAGAAGAATTTGCCTCATGGTTACAAGATATAAAGCATAGAAAAGATATTATATTTGTTGATCATATTAATGGTATTGTAAACAATAAAGACAACTTTATTAATAAAATGGAAGACATTTTTGGCATGATTGATAGAGAATATTCTGACTATGTGATAAATTCCTATATAGAAAAACGATTTAATAATAATTTAGATCGCATGGACAAATGGAAAGCAATTATGGAAAGAGAGTGGTTATCTAGCGAATATGCAGTAGATATTTTAAAGGAGCTAAGTATTATATGAGCCTAAGTAAAAGTGGTTACGATTTTACAAAAATACCATTTGATGATTTAGTACGAGTGGGCCAACGTAATATGTTATATAGAGACTTGTTTACAGTCTCATGGTTACTTGGCAGATTTTGTAATTATAAATGTTCATATTGTTGGACCCATGGACGGAGTGATGAGCATGATCATAGACCAACTGAGATGTGTCTTAGAACCATCGACGAAATTAAACGACAAGCCCGAGAGCGTGGTTTTAATAGTTTTCATTTTAGCCTCTCTGGGGGTGAGCCTACATTGCATCCTGGTTACCTTGATATATTACGGCACCTTAATGATGACGTAGGTAATACAAATTACACAAGTGTACACATGACTTCAAACTGCTCGCAAGGGATGAAGTGGTTTGAGGAGTATGTTCGTGCGGTCAGTAATTTCCATAGAGCAAGTATAACCTGCAGTTATCACAGAGAATATATTAAAAATACTAAAAAACAAAATCAACTATCTGATAAATTAGAACTTTGTCAAGAATGGGATGTCCAAATTACAATAAATGTTGTAATGGTACCTGAGTGGTTTTGGCAAATAATGGACGAAGTACAACTGTTTCATGAACGTGGAATCAATGTTACACTTAAACCACAAAGCAATCCTAATGCAACATTTGTTGTAGAAGGTTATACAGACGAAATGCTAGAAATGCTACATAACGGAATGCCTCAACGTGGATTTACAGAAGCAAAAAATAAACATGTCACACGACCTAAACCCACATT
>CEOV01242066.1_pt1 | contig 18372 bp, 10 predicted proteins | sample 530631 | NCBI WGS metagenome assembly CEOV01 (sample SAMEA2620756, study PRJEB7988) | marine metagenome | isolation source: saline water (ENVO:00002010), including
TCTACTTTAGATATTCCATTAATAACTGCCGCGATACCGTTACCATTGCTATTTATGGGAAAAAAAGAACTAGTTTCTATACCATTATTTGGATATTTCTATAGAAAGAATTCAATAATTGTTGATAGAAGTAAAATTAGAGATAGTTATGCTGCATTTATAAAAGCGGGAGAAAAACTAGATAAAGGATTAAATGTTTGTATTTTCCCAGAAGGGGGTATTCCTCCATCAAAGATATTTTTAAAGAAATTTAAAAATGGTCCGTTTAAACTAGCTGTAGAAAAGGATATCTTTGTCGTTCCTATTACGCTAGCGGATAATAAAAAGAACTTTCCTCAAGAATATTATAAAGGATATCCTGGTATTGTTAGAGTAAAAATACACAAACCAATAAAAGCAAATACAGAAGATAAAAATGCTATAGAAAATTTGAATACTTCCACATACAATACTATTTTTGAACAATTAAAAATTTATGAAAGTTAATAATAAACTTATACAAGAAATTGCCAAGCTTTCCAAGCTTAAATTTGATGATTCTTCAACTAAGAAAATGAAAGAGGATTTCAAAAAAATGCTTGCTTTTGTAGATAAATTAAATGAAATAGACACAGAAGGGGTAGAGCCTTTAATTTATATAAGTGATGAGGAAAATGTATTGCGATCAGATGAAGTTTCCATGTTTACTTCTCAACAAGACGCTCTTAAAAATGCTCCTCAAAAAGATTCGGATTACTTTAAAGTCCCAACGGTTTTAAAAAAATAAATGACTAAAAAAAAATTTACGGTAACCTCCGCTCTTCCATATGCAAATGGACCCTTACACATTGGACATATTGCAGGGGCCTATCTTCCTGCAGATATATTTGTGAGATATCAGAAGTTGAAAGGGAATGACGTTGTTTTTATTTGCGGTTCAGATGAACACGGAGCAGCCATAACATTAAGAGCTAAAAAAGATGGTGTTAACCCTAAGGAAATAGTAGATAAATATCATAAAATTAATAAACAAGCCTTTAAAGATTTTGGAATAAATTTTAGTATATACCACAGGACAAGTTCAGATTTACATCATGAAACAGCTAAAGATTTTTTTTTAGAATTAAACAGCAACAATGGATTTACTAAAAAAGTTAATAAGCAATTTTTTGACGAAGAAAATAATCAATTTCTTGCTGACAGATATATTATAGGGACTTGTCCAAAATGTGGTCATGATCACGCGTATGGTGATCAGTGTGAAAAATGTGGTACTGCTTTGAGTCCAGATGAATTAATTAACCCTAAATCTACACTAAGCGGCAAAAGACCTATAAAAAAAGAGACTACACATTGGTATCTTCCAATGCAAGATCATGAAAATTGGCTGAAAGATTGGATAGTAAAAGGAATTCTTGATGGAGAGAATCATCATGATCCTAAAAATTGGAAAAATCAAGTTTTAGGACAATGTAAATCATGGATTGATGGAGGGCTGAAAGAAAGAGCTATGACTAGAGATTTAGATTGGGGAGTAGAAGTTCCTGTAAATGGAGAAAACGGAAAGGTTCTTTATGTGTGGATGGACGCTCCAATTGGATATATCTCCGCAACAAAACAATGGGCTGCTGACAACAATAAAAACTGGGAGGATTATTGGAAAAACAACTCTTCTGAATTAATACATTTTATTGGTAAAGACAATATAGTTTTTCATTGTATTATATTTCCTATATTATTAAAACTAAATAAAAATTTTAACCTACCAACAAATGTTCCTGCAAATGAATTTTTAAATCTAGAAGGGGAAAAGTTATCCACTTCTAGAAATTGGGCTATTTGGCTTCATGAATATCTAGAAGAATTTAAAGGTCAGGAAGATGCTCTAAGATATACTTTATGCGCCACAGCTCCTGAAAACAAAGACACCGACTTTACTTGGGCAGATTTTCAAGCAAGAAACAACAATGAACTAGTAGCAATTTTTGGAAACTTCATTAATCGTGTTGTAGTTTTAACCAACAAATATTGGGATGGAATTGTTCCTGAGAAATCAAATTTGGAAAAATATGACAAGGAAGTGATAGACAGCTTGTCAAAATATCCAGATTTAATTGGAGAGAAAATAGAGAAATATAAATTCAAAGAAGCACTTCAGGAACTTATGAAGTTAGCAAGGTTAGGCAATAAATATTTGGCAGATACGGAACCCTGGAAACTTAAAAAAATAAATGAAAAAAGAACTGAAACTATAATAAACATTTCTCTACAAATTGCGGCTTCTTTATCTATTCTATCAGAGCCGTTCCTTCCTTTTACTTCTAAAAAATTAAAGGGCATATTAAATGTTTCGGATTTAACTTGGCAATCCGCCTCAACTGAAAACTTAAATGCTGGATCGAAAATAAATAAATCTACTTTACTCTTTTCAAAAATTGAAGATGAAATTATTGCGAATCAGATACTAAAACTTAAATCCTAATTTTTATTATGATAACAAATTACTATATACTATCTTTAAAATGTCAAAAATTATGAGAAAATTACTTTTGATACTTACCATTTTTTTCTGTTATTCACAGTTATTTTCCCAATGTGATGGAAGATATGAAACAGAGATATTTACTAATGTAAATAAAACAACTGTAAACTACTCGGACGTGTTTATTGACTTAGAACACGAAATGGACATCTATATGCCGGAAGGTGATACAGAAACAAATAGGCCGGTGATTATATACATGCATGGAGGATCCTTTTATTTAGGAGATAAAAGTATGACTGATTGTGTTGATTTTTGTGAATCTTTTGCTAAAAGAGGTTATGTGTGCGCATCAATTAATTACAGATTATCTAATATATTTTCATTTTTATTAAGTCAAGATGTTCAATTAGAAACAGTTTTAAAAGCAGTTTCGGACGCTAATGCAGCTGTAAGATTTTTCAGAAAGGATGTGGTTGAAAATGGAAATACTTATGGAGTTGATCCTGAAACAATTTTTGCAGGAGGCTATTCAGCTGGATCTGTTATAGCAATCCACCAAGGTTTTGTAAGTGACATTTCTGAATTACCTCAAAATATTCAAAATCTAACTGTTTCAATTGGAGGAACAATTGAAGGGAATTCAGGAAATGATGGCTATTCTTCTGAAATTTCTGGGATAATTAGTTTAGCTGGTGGAATACATGACCCCAGTTGGATTAATTCACATGAAACACCTATTGTTAGTGTGCAAGGAACTAACGATAATACCATTGATTATTATTGTGCTCCCGCATTAAATAATCCTGCTGTTGTTAATTTATGCGGAGCGGGAGAAATTCATCCTCAGGCTGATTTAGTTGGACTTCATAATGACAAACTAATTTTTAATGGAGAAGGTCATGGTTGGGCCGCTAGTGGAAATTCAAATCAGTTGTTTTTAGATGCTTTAGATTTTTATAGTAACTTTTTATATCCACTACTCCCATGCAACAATATTTCAAATACTGAAACTCATAACTCTACAAAAAAAAGAAAATTAATTAAGGTGGTTGATGTTCTTGGGAGAGAAGTAAAAAATAACCATTCTAAAATTCTATTTTATATTTATGATAATGGAGTCGTTGAAAAGAAATTAAATAATGAAATCATTTGGTAGTATTATATTTAGATAAATTTGTAGGTTGAAAAAAAAGAAGTCATACTCAAAAGAAAACAAAAATACTTTAAGACTGAACCAATATTTGGCACATGCAGGTATTTGCAGCAGAAGAGAAGCTGATTTGTTTATTAAAGCTGGAATTGTTGAAGTAAATGGTAAACACATTACCCAAATGGGATATAGAGTTAAAGAGTTTGATGTAGTAAAATTTAATGGACGCACATTAAAATCAGAAAAAAAACAATATCTATTGTTAAACAAACCTAGAAATTATTCTTGTAGACTTGAAAATTACGGAAAAAGAGATTCTGTTTTTGAACTAATTAAAAATGTTTGCAAAGAAAAAGTTCTTCCTGTTGGAAAATTAAACAAAAATACAAGTGGATTACTTTTATTTACTAATGATGAGAAGTTATCTACAAAACTTTCTCATCCTAAAAAAGAATTTAAAAAAATCTACCACATAACTTTAAATAACCCATTAAAGTCATCAGATTTTAAAAGAATAAAAGAAGGATTAATCATTGATGGAGAGAAAATAAATATTGACCTAATATCTTATGTTTTAGATAAAGCAAAAGATGAAATTGGATTGGAATTAAAATCCAATAAAAGAAATATAGTTTCTAAAATATTCGAACAACTAAATTACAAAGTGCTTAGGTTAGATTTAGTGTTTTTTGGAGGACTCACAAAAAAAGATATACCAAGAAAAAAATCTCGTTTTCTTACAGAGAATGAAATAAATTTGCTGAAAAGACTATAGATTTATATAATTCTTCCTCTACTTTCGTTATTTATTAGTATTATCGTAATTTTAGCTGGTAATGAATAAGTTAAAATATATATTAAAATTTCTCTCTATAATACTGTTGACGTTCTTATTGATAGGAATTAGTGTTAATTATCTTTTTGGTGATAAAATCGAAGAAGTAATTCTTAAGAATATTAACTCAAAACTCAAAAATGAAATTATAAATACAGATATTGAGTTTTCAATCCTATCAAAATTTCCATATGCTTCAATTACTATATCAGATTTATTAATTCATGACTCTCATACAAATAAGGACACGCTTCTATACTCCAAATTATCGGTTATAAAACTAAATGTAATCGATGTTTTCTCAGGTGACTATACTATTAAAAACATAGAAATTCAAGATGCCAACTTAAATATTTTATTTAACAAAAATGGTTTGTCTAATTTTGAAATCTTATCAGATACTGTGAGTAATAATTCTGAAATAAATTTTGATAAAATTAAACTTAATAACTTTAATCTAAAATACGAAGATAAATACAAAAATCATCTTATTTCTGCTAATATATCCTCAGAACTTAATTATTTTGAGCAGAACCTAACTAAAAATATTTCTATTAATGGAAATTTATATACGAAACATGTAATAATTTCAGATGATAACTATATAAATAATAAAAATATTGTTATAAATTCAGATATAGAAGCTTCAAAAAATGACTGGAAAATTAATGCTTCTAAACTAGAAATTGAAACTATAATTTTTAATAATCTGTTGTTTAATAAAGATGCTGAAAATTGGGATCTACAAACAAAATCAACAGGAGAAATTTCTGAGATAATTAAAAATACCCCTGAAAAATTTCAATACCTATTTAACGATCACGAACTATCGGGAATAATATCAGCAGATATTCAAATTCAAGAAAAAAAAAGGTTTAAAAATCCATATTGTAACATAGATTTTGAAATAAAAGATGCGAATTATAAAAGCAAAACACAACCTTTCTTTTTATCTGATATAAATACAAAAGCTAACTTTAATAACGGTGCATTTAGAAATTTTTCTAGTTCAGTATTTAAATTTGAAAATTTTGAATCTAGAAAACAAAAAGGCGTAATTAAAGGAGAATTTACATTGTCTAACTTAAATAAATATTTTCTAAATGCTAATTTATTTTCATCATGGAAACTGCAGGAACTAAATGATTTTATAATTGAACCTCCTATTAAAAACTTGAAAGGTGAAGTTTTTGGAAACCTCTACTACAATGGAAATATTAGTTTTGACGAGAAATTTCCTAAATATTTTGCATTATCTAAGCATATTGCAAATTTAAACTTTAAAAATGTTTCTTTTAATTATCAAAACTCTCCATTAAATTTCTCATCGGAAGAAATGAATTGGAAAATTGAAAATCACAATATATTTTTGGATAATGAAAATCTATATATAAATAATACAGATCTAAATTTTGAAGGAGAGGTGCAAGATCTGCTATTATATCTTTTAAATCAGAAAGATAAAATTTTAATTAATGGGGATGTAACTTCCGAAATTATGAATTTTAAAGATGTAATTGCTATTTCAGAAATAGAAGGTGATGAAGAAGAGGTCTTTACTTCCGTATTGCCAAAGTGGATAGATACTAAAATAGAATTAAATGTCGATTCCTTTTATTATGATAAGTTTATTGCAAAAAAACTATCTGGAAAAGTTGAGTATAATAGCAATAATCTGAAATTAAAGTCTGAAAAACTGGTAATGAACACATTAGATGGGGAGATAAAAGCTGATTTTCAATATTATGAAAACAAATTACATGATTTAGTTTTAAAATCAAATCTGAATTTATATAAAATTGACATCTCAAAAGGGTTTAATAGTTTTAATAATTTTAATCAAAAATACATTACTGATAAAAATATAAAAGGTACTGCAACTTCAAACATGTACATACAGGCAATGTGGGACAAAAACTACAAATTTTACAGCTCTTCTTTAAATGTAAATACTCAACTAAAAATTGAAGAAGGAGAGTTAATTGAATTTGAGCCAATGTATAACTTATCGGATTATGTTAATTTAGAAGAATTGCAAAATGTAAAATTTGCTACACTAGAAAATAAAATAAGAATAGAAAACAAGAAAATAATTATTCCTGAAATGGACATTAATTCATCTGCATTGAGTGTTCATGTTTCTGGGCGTCTTAGTTTTGATAATATTATGGACTTTAAAGTAAGGTTATTACTTTCTGATTTATTAAGCAAGAAGTCTAGAAAAAAAAGTAATATCAATATAGAAAACTTTAGCATTGATGAAAGTGGGAAAACTACAATTCAGATGAGAATGAAGGGACCTATAGATGATCCAAAAATATCTTTAGACAAAGTTAAAATAAGAAAAGATGTATTTAATGAAATAAGAAAAGAAAAAAATAAAGTAAAAGAAATTTTTGAAGAGAAAATATTAGAAAAAACCAATGATTCAGAATTAGAGGATAATAAAAAATCTGAATTTGAAATAGAATGGGACGATGAAAATTAAAAAAATGAATTTTTATAAACGAAAACAAAAATGGAAGTATGCGCTTTTTACGGTAGCTATAATAATTTCATCACTATCCATTTATCTAACACGCACTTTAGAGAAATCCTTGGAAGAGTCTATCAACTCTTTATCTCAATCTATTGAGACTTTAAAACAAAATGAAGAAACTCTTAAAAGAGAGGAGGCCGAAAATATGGCAAACTTTGCAAAAGCCATACAGCACCTAAACAATATGGACCCTGAAATTGAAGGTGACTTTTCTTTTTCAATGGAAATTGTAAAACAAAATGTTCGTATTCCTCTGATACTTATTGATGAATGTCAGGACATACTTCAAACCAGAAACCTGAATATACCATTAGAAATTGAAAGAGATCCAGAAAAAAAGAAAAGTTTTATTATAAATGAGTTAGAGACAATGGAAAGGTTAGGTGATTCAATATTTATAGATGTTTTTGGAGAGAAGCAAAGGTTATATTATAAAAATTCAGACATATTAAATCAAACAAGTATGATGCATGAATTTACTTTAGAAAAACAAAAATTTACTAAAGAAATTTTAAATGAAATGAAATGGTATCCATTTTATCAACTATCATTTATATTGCTGTTCGTTCTTTTTGCTTATTTTATTTTTAATGCCGCAAGGAAGTCTGAACAAAACCAAGTTTGGGCAGGCATGGCTAAAGAAACCGCTCATCAAATTGGAACTCCTCTCTCTTCTTTAATAGCTTGGGTAGAGTTACTAAAGCAAGATAATAATAATGAAGTTATGACTAAAGAAATGGAGAAAGATCTTAAAAGACTTCAAACTATTACAGAGCGATTTTCAAAAATTGGATCAAAAGCTGAATTAATTGAAGAAAATCTGGAGGATATTATTTCAGAATCGATCTCTTATATGGAGAAGAGATTTTCAAAAAATATTCAGTTTGATCAACAATCAAACCTAATAGAAAAAAAGTTGAAAATAAATAAAGTTCTTATTATATGGGTTATAGAAAATATATGTAAAAATGCTGCTGACGCAATGAAAGGTGAAGGGGTGATCAGTATTAATTGTACAGAACATGACAAAAATGTTCAGATTTTGATTTCAGATACCGGTAGTGGAATTGATAAATCAATTGTAAAATCTATATTTATGCCTGGTATAACCTCTAAGAAGAGAGGATGGGGGCTTGGTCTGTCTTTAGTAAAAAGGATTATTGAGGATTATCATAAAGGAAAAATTTTTGTTGAAAAATCAAGTAAAGATGAGGGAACTACATTTTGTATCATCCTTCCTAAATAATTTTATAGAGAGCAGTTTCCTAAATTATTTTTATTTAGATAGTTTTGGTGATACTCCTCTGCTCTAAAAAAAACAGGAGCTTTCTCGATTTTAGTAACTATTGGATTACTCCACTTTTCTTTAATAAGTTCAATAGAATTTAAAGCCAAATTCCTCTGAACATCTGTAGTATAAAAAATTATAGACCTATATTGTGTCCCTATATCTAATCCCTGTCTATTTAGAGTGGTTGGATTATGATTTTTCCAAAAAATATCTAATAAACTTTCATATGAAATGACATTTTCATCAAAATATATTTCAACAACCTCAGCATGATTGGTTTCTCCTGAACATACTTCTTTATAATTTGGGTGGATAGTATCCCCCCCCATATATCCCGATTGACACATATAAACTCCTTTTCTCTCTCTAAATACCCTCTCAACATTCCAAAAGCATCCAGCCCCAAAATATGCTTTTGATAAATTATTATATTTCTTGAATTGAATACTTAAAGAATTTACACAATGTCGAGTATCCTTTTCAGTAATTTGCTCTCCATGAAATACATGTCCTAAATGCCCGTTACAATTGCTACAACAAATTTCAGTACGCACTCTTCCACCACTAAGGTCTTCATGTCTTGATATAGCTCCCGGAATTTCATCATCAAAAGAGGGCCATCCACAACCAGAATTAAATTTAGTTTTTGATTCATATAAAGGATTTTTACATGCTCTACAAATAAAAACACCTGCTTCAAAGTGATTATTATATATACCTGTAAAAGGAGCCTCTGTTCCCTTGTTTACGATAATATCTCTTTCTTCCTTGTTTAAATCTGAAAAAAAATCTTTACTACTCATTATTTAATCTTTAAAATACATTTCCTTCCTTATCAATATTGACTATTGGAGCCCTTTCCCAATCAATTAATTTATCCGCCTGTCTAATATCAATAAAGTTAAACTCTTTAATTAACTTCTTAAATTTAGTAAATGCCCCAGATAGATTATAATAGGACTTAAACTTTCTTTTTAATGACAGCCCTTCCAACATAGGTTGATTTGGATCAAAATCTCTTGGATGAAAATAAGTCATAGTATAATCTGATTTTTTGACTAAAATCCTAATTAATGAGTATGGGAAAAATCTAAAATACCCTCCACCAGTTGTAGTAAACCTATTTCCTAGAAAACTACTCATACTCATAGGGAATTCTTTTATTTCATGTTTATTAAATTTTAATTTAACAGGTCGTGATTCTGTGAAATTTATAAAACCCCCGTCGTCTCTTACCGCAGGAAAAATAGATGCGTCATATTTAATTCCTAATTCCTTAAGTACATCAAAAACCCAAACATTTTCCTTTCTCACAGAGAATCCTGGAGCTCTATAGGACACAACTTTCTCAGAAGTAATATCTTCTAATCTTTTTATACATGTTTCTAAATCTGTTTTATATTCTTTTGGAGATTGCTGATATGCAACTTTATGCATATCTGAATGCGCTGCTATCTCAAACCCGTAATCATGAATTTTTTTTATGATTTGTGGATGTTTTTCAGCTATATATCCTAAAATAAAAAATGTTGCTTTTACATTATTTTCTAACAGTACCTCAAGTATTTTATCTGTTCCTATATGTATTCTATCTTCATATGCATTCCATTTTTCAAGAATATCTGAAGGATATTTATGAAGGATATGATACCAGTCCTCTATGTCAAAAGTTAGAATATTCATTTAAAGGTTTTGGGAACTTTCACAAAAATACAAAAATTTCTAAAAAATTTAAACGAGTTAAAAATGGTAATTTATTTCGATCTTAATAGATTTGCATAAATATTTTTCTAATTGTCTGCTATATACATACATATTCCTTATTGTAAACAAAAGTGTACTTATTGTAATTTCTATTTTAAAACAAATCTGAAAGATAAAAATAAACTAATTGAATCACTAATCAAAGAAATCTCTCTCACAAAAGATTATCTCAAAAACAATAAATTAAAAAGCTTATATTTAGGAGGTGGGACCCCATCTGTAATGAATAAGGAAAGTTTAGGTTTAATTTTTAGGAAAGTCCAAGAATATTATCAAATTACTTCAGAAACTGAAACAACTATTGAATGTAATCCAGAAGACTTATCAATAGAAAAGTTAAACGAGTTGAAGGATTTAGGCTTTAACAGATTAAGTATTGGTATACAATCTTTTAAAGATCAAGATTTAATTTTTATGAATAGAAATCATAATAGATATCAAGCCATAAATAGTGTGAAAAATGCAAAAAAAGTTGGATTTAAAAATATCTCTATAGACCTGATATTTTCTTTACCAAATCAAAGCCTAAAGGATTGGAACCAAAACTTAAAGATAGCATTTGAATTAGATATTCAACATATTTCCTCATATTCACTTACTATAGAAGAAAAAACAAAACTAAAATATCTAATTGATAAGAAAAAGGTAACTGAATTAGTGGATATCGATTCTTCGAATCATTTTAAATTATTAGTAAATGAATGTGGAAAAAGAGGATTTATTCAGTATGAAATTTCAAACTTTGGAAAAAAGAATTACTTTTCTACTCACAATTCAAACTATTGGATTGGCTCAGAATACCTAGGTATTGGTCCATCTGCTCATTCTTACAATGGAAAAAGTAGAAGTTGGAACATTTCTAACAATTCAAAATATATAAATTCAATAAATGATAATATTATACCGTCTACTGTAGAAAAATTAACAAATTCTGAAAAATTTAATGATTATATGATGACTTCATTGCGAACAATGTGGGGTTCTGATTTGGTATTTATAAAGAAAAAATTTGGACATAATATTTATTATAATTTAAATCATCAAATTCAAAAGTGGATTAAATCTAAAGATATTTATCAAGAAAAAAATAAAATATATCTAACGACTAAAGGAAAATTTATATCAGATTCTATTTGTTCCGATTTGTTTATAGTGGATTAACTATTTTCAACAAAAAACTGTTTATAACTTGATTTACAACAACTTACAAAAAAAGACTTTTGTAATACCTTTGTAATAGTCGTAATACTTGTTTTGGGTTGTACATTTCTTTCTCAGATTTTCGTACAGCATAAAAAAAGCCCTTCTGGAAGAAAGGGCTTTTTTATTTATATATATTGTATGTTTATCTCATTATTTGATTTTCAGTAGAAGGACGGAAAGTAATTCCAAACATAAACTCGTGGGAACCTGAAGTATAAGAATTGATATCTGAGTTAGGGATATCATAAGAATATCCAACCATATATTTATCTTGTATATAAAATCCTAGTAATGCAGAAATATCCCCATTGTTTCTATAGTCCATACCCATCCAGAATTTATCATTATATATTGTTTTTAAACCTATATCAACCTGAGATTGATCAGATACTGATTTATACAATACAGAAGGTTGAATCCCCCAATAATGACTTACCTTAATATTATATAAACCCATTATATTCATATGACGAGCTAAACTAGCGTCTAATGTAACTGTATCTGTTCCTGTTAAAGTTAACTCACTGTTTAATAATTGTGGAATAGAAGCTCCTATATACCACTTATCTTCATTGTAAATATTTAATCCAAAAGTTGCATCTGGAACTATATTTACAATTTCACCTCCATTCATTAAGGGATCATCAGGGTTAGCTAAATTCCAATTTACTTTATCAATTTTAAATTGAGAAAATCCTCCCGACAGAGCTAACGAGAGTTTTATATTTTGGGATATATTTAGATGATAAGCATAAGTTAATGCAGCTCCAGCCCTACTAGTAGGACCTACTTGATCATTAAAGACAGTCCCCCCTAATCCAACATGGTCGGAAGTTCTTCCATAGATACTTAATAAGGTAGTTTTTGGAGCATCCTCAATTCCTACCCACTGGTTTCTAACAGATGTCTTTATTTGATAATAATCATTCATACCCGCTATTGCAGGGTTTACTGCAAAATCGTTAATCATAAATTGTGACAATTGAGGAGTTTGTTGAGCATACAACATACTTCCTATAAAAATTGATACAAATAATAGACTTAATTTTTTCATCTTAATTTAAATTTATCTTACAATAGTAACAGCTCCTGTTTGTAAATCTGAGCCATCATTTTGGTTAATAGTATAATAATATGTACCTACTGGTAATGGGTTCCCTTCTGAAGTACCATCCCATTTATTATTGTTATAATTTTCTCCAGTCGAGCTATAGATTAAAGTACCCCATCTATTAAATATCTTTATTTCAGCATAAGGATATCTTTCTATATCAAGTATTTCCCACTCATCATTTATTCCGTCGCCATTAGGTGAAATTGCATCATAAGGAACCGCTCCTACAACTACATAAATAGAGTCAACACCTTGACATCCTATATTATCTGTTACTGTAACATAATACCAAGTTGAAACATCAGGGTAATCTGTTATACTAAATCCTGTTGCTGTGTCATTATCCCAAGTCCACTGAAAGTTATTATATAAATTAGAAGAGGAAATAGTTGTTTGATCTCCTTTCACAAGCGGATTTGGATCAGCAGTAGGATTAATATCTAACTGCTCCACCTCAAAAGTTGCTTCAATATTAAATGGATCTAATGGACAATTTACCTCATCAGTAATAGTAAGCTGGTAGTTTGTTATTGGATCTTGAGGGGTAACTGTGATAGAAGCAGTTGTTCCTATTATAACATTATCATTCATGTTTGTCCACATATAAGAATGATTTGGTTTATCTTCTATCTGAATAAATACTGATTTTCCTAAACATATTGTTGAGTCTAAATAATCATCATTATTTGGTAAAAACACATTCATGTGGCCATTAATATGAGTTTGATCAGTAATTGTACATCCATTATCATCTGTCACAACAACAGTATAAGATGTATTAGGAGTAAGATTTGTTGCTGAAGATGTTGTTTGGCCTCCAGGAGTCCATAAATAAGTATAGTTTGGAGTTCCTCCTAAAACATAAGCGGTTGCACTTCCTTCGGTTAAACATGTTTTATCTGTAGAATCTGTAAAAATACTTAAAGGGTTAGTTGGTTGTGCAACATATACCATGTTCGAATTTGCTGTACAATTATTTACATCTGTTACAACAACCTGATAAATTCCAGTGTCTAAGTCTGAATATGTTCCGGTTCCAGTACTTGTGCCAAAATCATAGTTTGTAGTAGCATTACCAATATTTGGAGTCCATGAATAAGTATATTGATTATTTACATTTACAGAACCTCCATTAACTGTAACAGTAATCTCACCCGTTGATTCTCCAAAGCATAAAACATCTGAAATATCAACATCAAAAATATTTGCTTGTAACAAATCTGGTTGTGAGAGAGTATAATCTGTTGTGTCCATACATCCTAAAACATCTGTGGCAACAACAACATATGTTGCTGCAGACAGATTATTAATTGATGTTGACGATGAAGATTGACCTGTATTCCAAGTATATATTACATTGCCTGTATTTCCACCAGTCGTAGAAACAGACAGAGACCCGTTACTACCACCATAACATGATATATCACCTGACTGTAAAATCGATATTTCAAATTCTTCTGGTTGAGTTAAATCATATGTTTCTGTTGTAGTACATCCTAAAGCGTCCGTAATAATGCAGGTAAATGTTGAGATGTTTGTAATTTCATCCACACACAAACCTATAGCTGTTTGTGTTGTTTGAGATAATACATCATTCCATTGAAAGTTATATATTGAATTTCCAGATCCATTAATATTCGGGACTCCACCTGAAACATTAATTGTAATCTCTCCGTCACAATAATTCCAGCATGTAGGGTTTTGTGTCGCGCCAATATTAGTAGATAGGACACTATTTCCATTTACAATAGCAGTTGTAGTAGAAGAACAGTTGTTTTCATCTGTTACAGTAATATCATAATTACCAACTCCTACATTACTAATAGAATAAGTTGTATCTCCAGTGTTCCACAGATATGAGTAAGTTGTAGCAGATCCTACACCGCCTGAACCATTCCAAGTAATCGCTCCATTTGTCCATCCAGAACAGGTAATATGATCAATGACAAAATTATGAGAAATCACTGTTGGTTCTTGGTATGTTAAAACCTCTTGATAGATACAACCATTGACATCAGTAATTTCAAAAGTATATAATCCAGCCACAAGGCCTGTTATATAATTAGAGGTTCCATTATAAAATATATTATTAGAGGAATCATATATTGTTTTAACATAAGGTCCATTTCCTCCATTTATTGAAATAGTAGCTGTCCCAGAATTATCTCCATTACACTTTATTTCATATCCGTTCCACAATGAGGTAGTAATAGATACATCTAATACATCTGGCTCTTCTATTATAATTATATCTTGAGCTGAACAATTATTAGAATCTACAACCTGTACAGTATAAGTTCCAGGACCATACGAATGGAAATATGCCATATTTGTATGGTAGGCCCCTCCATTTACAGAATATAAATAAGGAGATACACCTCCGAAAGCATCAATCGCCAGAATTTGACCATCATTTGCTCCATTACAAGTAATATGAGAAAAAATAGTTGTATCTATATACAAAGAATCTGGTTGAGTAATAATAACAGTATCTCTATCTATACAGCCTTTAGAATCTCTAACATACATTATATATTGATTAGGAGAAAGATTAATAAATGAAATTCCATTCTGAGTAAATACTCCATTAGTATTAGAATAAACATAAGGCAGTTGACCACCAGTTGCTAAAACGGTAATAGAAGCATTATTCGCATTATTACAAGTAATTTCAGATATAATTAATGAATCTATTTCTATAGATTGTGAAGGTTCTAAAATTTCTACTGAATCAATAAATAAACAAGAAAATGAATCAGTAACTGTTAAAGTATGATAACCAGCGGTAAATGTATTAACAAAGTTTACTGTACTTCCGTTAGACCATAATAAATTATACGGTCCAACACCGCCGGAAATAATCGCGGTAGCTTGACCGTCTGAGCCACCTAAACAGGTTACAGAATCTCTTAAAAACTGTACCGAAATAGCAGAAGGTTCTGTAACTGTAAAATCTTGTGATGTAACACATCCGTTATCATCTGTAACTGTTGCAGTATAAACACCTGCAATTAAAGTTGAATTAGAACCTCCACTCCAGGTATAATTGTAGTTAGGAGTTCCACCAGAAACTGTAGCAATAGCAGAACCATCAGACCCTCCATTACAACTTACATTTGTTACTGTAATATTAGAGATAGTTAAGCTATCTGGTTGTGTAATGTTTTCATTGGAAGAAGTTGTAGTACATCCCATTGAATCTGTAACTACAACATTGTAAGTTGAAGGCATTAAATTTATTGCGGGATTGGAAGTTTGTCCATTATTCCATAAGTAAGAATATGGAATTGTTCCGCCAATAACATTTGCCGTAATTTGTCCATCTGAACTATCATAACATAATACATTTTGAATTGTTAAAGAGTTAATTACTAATTCATCTGGTTCATTTACAAAAATTGAATCTGAGTCAGTACATCCTTCAGAGTCTACAACTGTAATAAAATAAGAAGCTTCTCCTGAGGGCCCAAAAGGAGTCCCTAATGGGACAAATGTATTTCCTCCATCAGAAGAGAATTGATATGGAGCGGTTCCAGAGGTTGCTGATGTAATCAGCATACCGTCATTTGCTCCATAGCAAGAAACATTTTGAACTGTTACATTAAGTATAGGGTTAGTTCCTGGATTAATAACCGCTGTGTCTGTAATCATACATCCATTTGCATCCGTTATATCTACAATATAAGTTCCCGGAAACAATAAAGATATATTATCTGTGTTAGCTCCAGTTGACCATAAGTAGCTATAGCCTGGTGTACCTCCAGAAACAAATACCTGAGCCTCTCCATTTGCAGCGGTCTGACTTCCAGAACATGATGAATTACTTATTATATTTGTATTAGATGTTAAAGCAAAAGGCTCATTAACAATGACCGAAACTTGTAGTGGGTTAGATGTACAGTTATTCACATCTGTTACACTTACCGTATATGTTCCAGCTGTTAAATTATTAATTATAGATGTATTCTGACCTGTATTCCATGTATAAAAATAAGGAGCGGTACCACCAGAAACAGAATCTACCAAGACAACACCATCAGATCCTCCATTACAACTTACATCTATAGATGTAGCAGAGTAATAAATAACATCTGGCTCAGTAATAGTTACTGAAACAAAATCAGCACATCCATTAGCGTCTTCGGCAAATACATTGTACGTTCCTGCATATAAACCACTAAATATATTATTGTATTGAGGAATTGGGAATACACCAGGTATATAATACTGATATGTTCCTAGTCCTGTTCCTCCAGCCGCGATTACGGTAATAGTATCTGACTGAAATCCATTACACAATACATCTAGAGTTGAATTTGACACATCTAAAGAAACAGTTACAATAGCAGAAGCAGGAACTTCAACAGAATCTGTTACGGTACAACCTGTAGCGTCTGAAACAGTTACAGAATAATATCCTGGACTTAGACCCGTAATTGAATTAGTTATTGACCCAGTTTCCCATAAGATATTATATGGAGGGGTTCCACTAGGAATTACTGTAGCAGATCCATCTGCTCCTCCATTACATGGTGGAATACTATCAAAACTTAATGTGATATCTGCTTCTGGAACAAAAACATCTTCTGTAAATTCACATCCATTTGCGTCTGTCACTCTTACTTCATACAATCCTGTAGATAAATTTGTTGCTATTGCTGTAGTTTGTGCAGACAAATCATCCCATAAATATACATATGGATTAGTGCCTCCTTGAGTTACAGAAATAGACGCTTGTCCGTTTACTAAATTACAGGTTTCTGTTATTGAATCAACAGTGTACACAAAAGGTAATGGTTCAGTTAGAGTAATATTTGTTGAAGCTGTACATCCATTATCATCCGTAGCGTTCAAGGTATAAGTTCCAAAACTTATATCGCCGCACATACCTGTCCACGACTGCGAAGTCTGAGTAGAGTAACCCGTCATATCATAAATAATTGGAGAAATGCCATTAGTATTAAGAACACTAACTGAGCCATCACAAATTCCAGGGCAGGATATTAAATTATCCATTGTGTAATTAATTGTAAATGGCAATGGCTCCGTCAAGTTTACTAATATTGTACTAATACAACCATTCGCATCTTGTACAGAAATATTATATGCACCAGATGATAATCCAGTATAAGACATAGAGTTAGTATAATTTACTCCATCAATTGAATAAGTATATGGAGCTTGTCCTCCAGATGGAGCATTAAATGTTATTTCACCATCACTAAACCCAGCACAACTTATATTAAATCCATTATAATCAGAGGTTGTATAAGAGAACGAAACCTCTGTTGGTGTAGATATAAATTTATTTGCTGTGAAAGTACATCCATTAGCATCTTGAACTGTTATAGAGTATGTTGTATTTCCACATAGGGATGAAAATGTACTTGAATTTTGATAAGCTCCACCATCAATTGAATATGTGTAAGGAGCGGTTCCAGTCAAAATATTATCGACCTGAAAATCTAATACTCCATCACAAACTCCAAAACATGAAACTTGACTCGTAATTGAAATAACTCCAGATAGATCTGGTGGGTTGTTTAGTGTTATCGTCTCTGAGGTATCACAACCATTAGCATCTCTGTAATAAATTGTATATGTTCCTGCTGAAAGATTAGAGAAAATTGCAGAATTTCCATAAGTTATTCCGTCTAAAGAATAAGTATATGTCGGGGAACCACCAGAAACGGAAGCGGCAATTTCTCCATCTGCAGCTCCAAAACAACTAATATCTTGCCCATTATAATTAGAAGAAACTGATGCATTAGGAACCAAAGCGGTTGGTTCATTGACTGTTGTAGATGTTGGAGATGATCCATCAACAGTACACCCATTCACATCTGTAACATTTATATTATAATTTCCAGCACATAGATTAGAATAAATTGAGTCAAATGCATCTATTATTGTAGCATTACCTCCTCCAAAAGCAATTGAGTATGGGGGTGTTCCCCCAAAAACATTTACAGCTATTTGTGCGTCACAATCTCCATAGCAATCTAATGATGC
>CEOV01016563.1_pt1 | contig 18173 bp, 13 predicted proteins | sample 530631 | NCBI WGS metagenome assembly CEOV01 (sample SAMEA2620756, study PRJEB7988) | marine metagenome | isolation source: saline water (ENVO:00002010), including
TCAGAAATATATAACGCTCCAATAGAAATCAGTAACGAAAGACAGACTAACCTTAATGTCATAAAGTTATTGTCTGGAATCTGCAAAAATTCAAAAATGGCCGATGGTATTGTTTGGGTTTGCCCGGGAATGTTTGATACAAAGGTGATTGTAGCTCCAAATTCTCCCATTGATTTTGCAAAACCTAAAACAGCTCCTGTTATTAAAGCTGGGATAATTAATGGCAAAGTTATTGTTAGGAAGATCATAAACTTATTTGCACCCAATGAGTAAGCAGCCACTTCTAATTTTGGATCAACACTCTCAAACCCTAATCTAATGGCTCGAACCATCAATGGAAAAGACATAATAGCAGCAGCAAGCACAGCGCCAAACCAATGAAAGGCTACAGTGACGCCAAAATAGGTATCTAAAAAACGCCCGATTATCCCAGTCCGATTGAATAAAAGCAATAAAAAGTACCCGGTAACTACAGGGGGTAGTATTAATGGAATATGAACTATGACATTTAGTGCCTGTCGGCCCCAGAATTTTTTTCGAGATAAAACATAGGCGATGTAGACGGCCGGTAATAAACTAAAGACAACAGACCAAATTGACACCTTTATTGATAACAAAATTGCATCTATTTCCTGAGAGCTTAATTCCAAAACCACTATCCATTTCTTATGCTTACTTTTTATCATGTAGCTAAAGTGACTGACAACTTCAAAATTGAACACTTGCAAATAGAGAAGATTACAATTATACGACGCACAACAGCGGTGTGTTGGGCAACTTACACTCCACCGATTTAACGCAGCGGGCCGCAGGCCCGTTTTTTTGTATGAGATAATGATTAACAACTTAATAGCAAAATCCTATATGGATAAAAAACTTGCAGAACTCTTAAATCCAATTTTAGAGGATTTAGGATTTGAAATGGTGCGAGTTAGATTATCCAATGGTAATCCTAGCACCTTACAGATTATGGCTGATCGCTTAGACGGTCAAATAGGAGTTGATGAGTTAGCAGAAATTAATACATCAGTCGGAACGGTCTTAGATGTAGAGGATCCAATACCGGAAAATTATACATTAGAGATTTCAAGCCCTGGAATCGATCGACCGCTTACAAGAAAAAAAGATTTTGACTCATTCCAAGGTTTTGAAGCCAAGGTAGAAACAACGGAACTAATTGATGGACGACGACGGTTTAGAGGCGTTTTGGCTGGGGTAAATAATGATGAAGTGCTTATCAACCTTGAGGAAGGTACCATTGGTTTAAAATTTACTTGGCTATCAGATGCGAGATTAGTTTTATCGGATGATTTAATTAAAAAAATGCTTAAGAAAAATGCTAAGGCAGGGATCTTGAATGAAGAAAACTTTGACGAAATTGAAACCCAGTTGGAAAATAATGAGGAGTAGAAAATGGCTATAACTTCCGCAAATCAGTTAGAATTGTTGCAAACAGCTGAAGCTGTAGCACGCGAAAAAATGATCGACCCAAGTCTAGTAGTGGAAGCTATGGAGGAAAGTTTAGCGCGAGCAGCTAAATCACGCTACGGCTCTGAAATGGATATACAAGTTTCTATTGACAGAAAGACTGGTCGAGCGACATTCCGACGTGTTCGCACAGTTGTTGAAGAAGAACTTTTAGAGAATTACCAAGCTGAAATGACCGTGGAACAAGCCAAGCAATATATGGAAAACCCAGAAGTTGGACAGCAATTCATTGAGGAGATACCTCCAGTAGATATGGGACGCATCGCAGCTCAATCGGCTAAGCAAGTAATTTTACAAAAAGTGCGAGAAGCAGAGCGTGACAGACAGTTCGAAGAGTTTAAGGATCGTGCTGGTACAATAATTAACGGTGTTGTGAAACGTGAGGAATACGGAAACGTTATAGTTGATGTTGGAAGAGGCGAGGCAATGCTTCGGCGAAATGAAAAAATTGGCCGCGAGAGTTACCGCTCCGGAGACAGGATAAGGTGCTACATAAAAGAGGTAAGAAGAGAAATGAGAGGTCCTCAAATCTTTTTATCGAGAACAGCGCCTGAATTTATGGCTGAACTATTTAAAATGGAAGTTCCCGAAATCTATGAGGGAATAATCGAAATCAAATCGGTTTCAAGAGATCCTGGATCACGAGCAAAAATATCAGTATTCACGAATGATGGCTCAATTGATCCTGTTGGAGCTTGTGTTGGAATGCGAGGCAGCCGCGTTCAAGCTGTTGTAAACGAATTGCAGGGTGAAAAAATCGATATTATTCCATGGAATGAGGACCAACCAACATTTTTGGTGAATGCTCTGCAGCCTGCAGAAGTAAGTAAAGTTGTTCTGGATGAAGAGGCTGGGAAAATTGAGGTCGTTGTTCCAGACGATCAACTATCTCTTGCAATTGGGCGTAGAGGGCAAAATGTTCGCTTAGCTAGTCAGTTAACTAATCTTGATATCGATATCCTGACTGAGGCTGAAGAGTCCGTACGGCGCCAAAAAGAATTTGAAGAGCGAACTACTTTGTTCATGGATACTCTGGATTTAGACGAATTTTTTGCCCAACTCCTTGTCTCTGAAGGTTTCGCGAGTTTGGAAGAAGTAGCTTACGTCGAATTAGATGAGTTAATGGTAATTGACGGGGTGGACGAGGAGACGGCCAGTGAGCTGCAAACCCGCGCTCGTGAGTTCCTTGAGAAAGAATCCCAGGAAGCTTTAGAAAAATTGCGCGATCTGGGTGTAGAGGAAGCATTGCTAAACTTTGATGGGCTATCTCCACAAATGCTACTTGCTCTGGCTGATGATGGAATAAAGAATGTTGAAGAGTTTGCAAAATGCGCCGACTGGGAACTCGCGGGAGGCTGGACAACGGTTGACGGTGAAAGAGTTAAAGATGACGGACTTTTGGAAACTTTTGGCGTCACTCTTGAAGAGGCCCAAGATCTAATTATGACAGCACGAGTTATTCTCGGATGGGTAAACCCAGATGAAATTTCGCCAGTTAATTCTACTGAAGCTGAAGAGGAAAATTTACAAGAAGGCTAACATGACAGACACTTTTGAGCATAAAGATACACTACAGGGTAACGAAAGAAAGTGTATCGCAACTGGTAAAATTGGGGATAGAGACGCAATGTATCGTTTTATAATCGGCCCAGACAGTCAAGTTCTGCCCGATTTGGCTGCAAAATTACCAGGAAGGGGTCTATGGGTCTCGGCTAATCAATTATCTTTGAAATTGGCTATAGAAAAAAATCTTTTTGAGAAGTCAGCCAAAAAAACTTTAAAAGTGAAAGAGAATTTAATTTCTGAGATAGAATGCCTCCAATCAAAAAGATTACTAGATCTTATTCGTTTGGCACGTAAAGCTGGCCAAGCAGTATGCGGCTATGAAAAGGTAAAGGAGTGGCTTTCAAAAGATAAAGTTTCACTACTGATACAAGCGTATGATGGTTCTAGTAGGGGCAAGTCAAAACTTAGCACGCCAGATAAAGCAAAATTCATCGACTGCTTAAGCTCACTGGAATTGGGAGAGGCATTTGGGAGACAAAATGCAATTCATTGTGCAGTTACATCTGGTGGTTTAGCTAAACGTATAGTACAGGAGGCGCACCGGTTAACAGGTCTTCGACGGAATTTTGGTGAAAAATCACCTGAAAGGAAAAGACAACTAAATGAGCGATAGTGATGGCAAAAAAACTCTAGGTCTGCGGGGTGGACCCCGCGCAGGTAATGTCAAACAAAGCTTTAGCCACGGACGTAGCAAGAGTGTTGTTGTCGAAACCAAACGTAAACGGGTAGTTGTGCCAAAATCTGGCACTGCAAAACCTATGGATGGAACACAGGCCACAGAGAAAACAGCTAGTGCAAGACCTTCTGGTGTTACAGATGCAGAAATGGAACGTCGGATGAAAGCTTTGCAAGCTGCGAAAGCCCGCGAAGCAGAAGAAAAATCGGAACGGATAGCTGAAGAACAAAATAGGCAAGAAGAGCGCGACAGAAGAATAGCTGAGCAGGAAGCTAAAGAAAAAGAACAAAGAGATGCTGAAGACCGGGCTCGCAAAAAAGCTGATGAAGAAAAGGCAAGAGTAGAAGCCGAGGAATTAGCAAAACAGGCTGCCCTTAATACGCCTGTGCCAAAAGGTGATCCAGAAACTGTGCTGAAGGAGCAAAAAAACCCTCAGTCAGCACAAAGAAAGAAAACTCGCGAGGATGAACCTAGTGAAAGACGAAACACAAAGGGTCGTGAAGGTTTTGGTCGAAGATCTGGCAAGTTAACTATAAGTCAAGCTCTAGAGGGTGAAGGCGGTCGACAAAAATCAATGGCCGCAATGAAGCGCAAACAAGAACGAGCACGTCAAAAAGCGATGGGCCAAATGCAGGAGCGCGAAAAAGTTGTAAGAGACGTTCAAATACCTGAGGCCATAGTCGTTTCTGAATTAGCAAATAGAATGGCAGAGCGTGTAGCAGAAGTTGTAAAAGCGCTTATGAAAATGGGTATGATGGTAACCCAGAACCAAGTAATTGATGCCGATACTGCTGAGTTAATCGTCGAAGAATTTGGACACAAAGTCGTAAGAGTTTCAGATGCAGACGTCGAGGATGTTATCAATGAGGTGAAAGACGCTGAATCTGATCTAAAGCCCAGACCAGCAGTAGTAACAATAATGGGGCACGTAGATCACGGCAAAACATCTTTGCTGGATGCAATTAGAAACACCAAAGTAACAGCTGGAGAAGCAGGCGGAATTACACAGCATATCGGGGCGTACCAAGTCGAGACCAAACGAGGTGATATCATAAGCTTTCTTGATACTCCGGGGCACGCTGCATTCACATCCATGCGCTCAAGGGGTGCTCAAGTTACCGATATTGTAGTTTTAGTGGTAGCTGCAGATGACGCTGTCATGCCACAAACAGTGGAGGCAATAAATCATGCGAAGGCTGCAAATGTTCCAATGATTGTTGCTATTAACAAGATTGACCGAACCGAAGCCAACCCAGATAAGGTGAGGACTGATCTACTTCAACATGAAGTTATCGTAGAAAAACTTTCTGGCGAAGTCCAAGATGTCGAAGTCTCGGCAATAAATGGAACTGGATTGGATGAATTACTCGAAGCTATAGCGCTACAGGCAGAAATATTGGAACTTACTGCAAACCCAGACAGGGCTGCTCAGGGTGCAGTGATTGAAGCTCAACTAGATGTGGGACGCGGACCCGTAGCAACCGTGCTAGTTCAACGCGGGACTTTGCAACAGGGTGATATCTTTGTTGTAGGCGAACAATGGGGTAAAGTGAGAGCACTTATCAATGACCAGGGCAAACGTGTTGATACCGCAGGACCTTCAGTACCCGTCGAAGTGCTAGGATTAAATGGAACACCCGAAGCTGGTGATGTTTTGAACGTTGTTGAAACTGAAGCCCAGGCGAGAGAGATTGCAGACTACCGAATTGCAGTTGCAAAGGAGAAACGAGCTACTGCTGGGGCATCTACTTTAGAACAAATGATGGCAAAAGCTAAAGAAGACAAAAATGTTTCAGAGCTTCAAATTTTAGTTAAAGCTGATGTGCAAGGTTCTGCAGAAGCAATTGTACAGGCAATGGAAAAGATTGGAAATGATGAAGTTAGAGTTCGTGTGCTACACTATGGTGTTGGAGCTATTACAAACACAGATGTAAGCCTAGCCGAAGCCTCTAATGCACCAGTAATTGGGTTTAATGTACGCGCGAACACCTCTGCTCGTCAGGTCGCAAATCAAAAGGGTGTTGAAGTCAGATACTACTCTGTAATCTATGACCTAGTTGATGATGTCAAAGCTGCTGCAAGTGGACTTCTATCAGCAGAAATCCGTGAAAATTTCATAGGTTATGCTCAAATCAAAGAAGTGTTCAAAGTGTCTGGAGTAGGTAAAGTTGCAGGTTGTATAGTAACAGAGGGCGTTGCGCGACGTAGCGCTGGCGTTCGCTTACTGCGTGACGATGTTGTCATACATGAGGGTACACTTAAAACACTTAAGCGCTTCAAGGATGAGGTGCCCGAAGTGCAATCAGGACAAGAATGCGGTATGGCTTTTGAGAATTATGAGGATATCCGAAACGATGATGTCATTGAGATTTTTGAGCGACAAGAAATCGAGCGGAACCTAGATTAACATCATAGCCAATCTCTAAGAACTGATATTAGTGGAATATCTGCAGCCGGCATTGGAAATTCTTTTAAGCTGTTTACATGCACCCATTTTAAGTTCTGACCTTCTTTAGCTTTGGGTGTTCCCTCCCACTTTCGACAAGCAAAAAGCGGCATCAATAGATGAAAATCTGAGTACCCATGACTGGCAAAGGTAAGGGGAGCTAGACAACTTGACCAGGTTTCAATTCCTAGTTCCTCATAAAGTTCTCTAATTAAGGCATCCTCTGGAGTTTCCCCAGGCTCAATTTTACCGCCGGGAAATTCCCACAAACCTTCCATGCTTTTTCCGCTGGGCCTTTGGGCTATTAAAACTCTTCCATCTCGATCAATAAGTGCAACCGCTGATACTATTATAACTTTCATGATCTATAGTCTGCATTTATTTCTATGTACCTGTCAGTCAGATCGCAGGTCCAGACCCTTGCACAACCTGTACCTATGCCTAAATCAACATTTAAATTCAAACGTTGGCGCTTCATATATGCAGCACCATCGGACTCTTTATATTGTGGGGATACCCATCCATCTTCTGCTACCAAAATATCCCCTAATCTTATTGACAATTTATCTCTATCAGCAGATGCACCTGACTTGCCGATTGCCATAACAATTCTTCCCCAGTTTGGATCTTCTCCAGCAATAGCAGTTTTTACCAAAGGAGAATTGGCTATAGACATAGCGTGCAACTTAGCTTCTTTTCGGTCTACGGCACCAGTGACACTAACCTCAATAAACTTGCTTGCCCCCTCTCCATCACATACGACTTGATGCGCCAAATCAAGCATCACTTTTCGTAATCCCTCACGAAAGTCCAGATCATTTTTAGTCACTTGAATACCACTTTTGCCAGTTGCACTAACTAATAAAGTATCAGAAGTTGAGGTATCACTATCAACCGTAATACAATTGAATGTTTCCTCATTTAAATCTGAAACAATTGACTGCAAATCATTTTTATCAATTAGAGCATCTGTAAAAATATATACTAGCATTGTCCCCATATTCGGAGCGATCATACCTGACCCTTTTGCAATGCCCGAAATTGTTATTTTGCCTCCACTCGAACTGACTTTAACACTACTACCCTTAGGAAAGGTATCTGTCGTCATTATAGCCCGAGCAGCATTCTCTATTTTTGAACCGTGAAGCGAGTCAACCAGATGATCAAACACGTCTATTATTTTTTGATATTCTAGCAACTCACCTATTACTCCCGTTGATGATGAGAATATTCTCTCAACTGGTATCTGCACTCTTGTTGATAGCTCTGCAATGATTTCTCTAACCGCCAACTCACCATGTCGACCCGTGAAAGCATTTGCATTACCCGAGTTTATAATTATTGCAGCCCCTGTGTTCGCAACGTTGATGCCAATTTTATTTTGACAATCAATTACGGGCGCAGATCGCGTCATTGAGCTGGTGAATAAACCGGCAATTACAGTTTCAGGTTCTAAGAGAATAAGAGTGGCGTCTTCACTATCGCCTGATTTTATACCAGCGTTCGCCGTGGCAAATCTTACTCCTGAAATGGAATGCATAACTGGAAAATTCTTAGGAGCCAACGGGGAGACATTTGATACTATTGACATTGCATAACCCATAATGATCTTTTTATGACTTTTAAAAATAGAGAAATTAATACATTTTGTGTAGCTCTTTTAATCCACAAATACATTAGGGTCTATATTGATTAAGAATTGATTTTATATGTAATTTACTCAACCAATTACGGCGGTATACTTAAATCAAAAACCCAAAAAGATTATCTATGCTTATGAATAAAGCCACTAAAACCTATTCTAAAGTTGCAGAGAACGTTGACACTTTTTATGCATCCCCTTAAATCGCTTAGAGTATTTTTACTAGCGTGCTTAAAACTTTTAAGGTTTTCTGACCATAAAAGCACTGATCATCAAACTTAAATCCTTTGTAGGTAAGGAATGAAATGTTAGGTCTTGGAAAAATTGCAAAAAAGGTTTTCGGCACTCCAAATGATCGACGAATACGAGAAGCTCAAAATATCGTCGAAAGTATAAATGCATTAGAGAAAGATTTCAGTGTTCTGTCTGATAGTGAAATAAGCTCAAAAACAAAAGAGTTTAAAGAACGTCTCGAGAAGGGAGAAACATTAGATATGTTACTTCCAGAGGCTTTTGCGAACTGCCGTGAAGCCGCAAAGAGAGCGTTAGGTCTGCGGGCATTTGATGTTCAATTGCTTGGAGGAATTTTTCTGCATCGAGGTAACATTTCCGAAATGAAGACGGGTGAAGGTAAAACTTTAGTTGCTACCTTTCCAGCATATTTAAATGCTCTTGTTGGAAAAGGAGTGCACATTGTTACAGTGAATGATTATCTTGCAAAGCGAGATGCAGACTGGATGTCAAAAGTTTACACTGCGCTAGGAATGACAACAGGGGTCGTTTATCCACAGCAAGAGGATGAAGAGAAGCTAGAAGCATACTCCTGTGATATTACGTACGCGACAAATAATGAATTAGGTTTTGATTATCTGCGCGATAATATGAAACCAAGTATAGATCAGATTGCTCAGAAACATCATTATTTTGCTATTGTAGACGAAGTTGACAGCATTTTAGTAGACGAGGCCAGGACTCCACTAATTATATCTGGTCCAGCTCAGGATCGATCAGAGCTTTACATAAAAATTGATAAACTAATTCCAACCTTAGAAGAAATGCATTTTACAATCGATGAAAAATCGAGAAATGTTACTTTTACGGATGAAGGAAACGATTTTTTGGAGCTACAGCTCAGAGAAAGAGACCTACTTCCAGAAAACCAATCTCTTTACGATCCCGAGAGTACAACTGTGGTCCACCATGTTAATCAAGGGCTAAGGGCGCATAAACTTTTTACTAAAGATAAAGATTATATTGTAAGAGACAAACAAGTCGTTTTAATAGATGAATTTACTGGACGGATGATGTCGGGAAGACGATTGTCAGAAGGCCTTCACCAAGCGATCGAAGCAAAAGAGGGCTGTGAGATTCAGCCAGAAAATGTCACGTTAGCTAGCGTTACGTTCCAAAATTACTTTCGGCTGTATGAAAAGTTATCTGGTATGACAGGTACTGCTGCAACTGAAGCAGACGAATTTATGGAAATTTATAAGCTTGGGGTGCTAGAAATTCCAACAAATAAACCTGTGACTAGATCAGATGAAGATGACAGGGTTTACCGAACTGCAAAAGAAAAATACGAGGCCATAGTTAAAGAAGTCAAGGAAGCAAACTCAAAAGGCCAGCCAGTTCTATTAGGGACAACATCAATAGAAAAATCTGAACTTTTGTCAGATTTACTTAAAAAGTCTGGTATCAAGCATAATGTCTTAAATGCACGTCAACATGAGCAAGAGGCATATATAGTTGCTAACGCGGGCAAGTTTAGCGCGGTAACAATTGCGACAAACATGGCGGGCCGCGGCACTGATATACAATTAGGCGGCAACCTGGAAATGGAAGTCTTGGAAGCTATAGAAAAAAAACCAAAATCAAAACCCGACCAGATACGTAAAACTATTGAAGAAAAGCATTCTAAAGAGAAAGACCAAGTTTTAGAAGCCGGTGGCTTATTTGTGTTAGCATCAGAACGGCACGAAAGCCGTAGAATTGATAACCAATTAAGGGGTCGCTCGGGCAGGCAGGGTGATCCTGGCAAAACCTGTTTCTTTCTAAGTTTAGAAGATGATTTGATGCGTATATTTGGGTCGGAAAGACTCGACAAAGTATTATCAACCCTTGGTATGGAAGAAGGGGAAGCAATTATACACCCATGGGTAAATAAATCCCTTGAACGCGCGCAGTCTAAAGTTGAAGCCCGAAATTTTGATATTCGTAAACAATTACTGAAATTTGACGATGTAATGAATGATCAGAGAATTGCTATATTCGAACAACGCCTTGATATAATGCGCGCTGACGATCAAACTGAAATCATTGATGATATGCGTAACGACGTGATTGACGATCTGATAAATATTCATATTCCTCCAAAATCATATCCTGACCAATGGGATCTAGATGGTCTCAAAGGAGCGTTAAGGGATGGTATGAACCTTGATTTACCTGTCAAAGACTGGGCAGATGAAGAAGGTGTAGACGACGAATTGCTGACCCAACGTATTGAAGATGCGGCGAGCTCAATGATGGCTGAAAAAACAAAAGCCTTTGGTAAAGAAGCAATGCAGCAAGTGGAAAAACAACTTTTGCTTCAGACAATTGACACTAAATGGCGAGAGCATCTTATAACTCTGGAACATTTGAGATCCGTTGTCGGTTTCAGGGGTTATGCTCAGAGAGATCCATTAAATGAGTATAAAAATGAAGCGTTCCAGCTATTCGAGCGTCTTTTAAATGGCTTACGTTACGATGTAACAAAACAGCTTAGCATGGTGAGACCTCTAACTGATGAAGAACGCAAGGCAATGGTTGCAAAGTTTTTAGACGAACAGAAGAAACTGCAAGTAGCTCCTAATATAGAGAATACAAAAACTACCAAATCAAATTCAAAATTGCCACTTGGAGCAAAAACCCCACCTGAACAAATGCCAACGGGCTGGCAGTCAACCGGCAGGAATGAAATTTGCCCGTGCGGTTCTGGAAAGAAGTTTAAACATTGCCATGGTCGGTTATAATAAATAATTTAATAAACTAAGTTTACCTTAGGTGAGTTTGTGGTAGGCTCTTTCTGCTAATTACGTTTTTTTTGAGGAGAGAAAAATGAAGAAAGTACTGGCGGCGATAATATTTTGCAATTTTGTGGTATCATCGGCTGTTGCTGCTGAAATTAAAATTGGGTTTGTTACTACATTAACAACACCAGCAGCTGTTATCGGTGAAGATATGAAAAATGCTGTTAACCTGGCCTTAGAACATTTGAATGGGAAAGCTGGCTCACATAAAATTGAAGTAGTGTTTGGTGATGATGGCTTCGCACCTGATACTGGGAAGCAAGTAACTGATCGCCTTTTAAAACAAGATAAGGTTGACATAATTGCGGGGTATATATGGAGCCATGTTTTATTAGCATCGCGCAAGTCTGTATTGGATGCAGGGAAAATATTGATTTCCTCAAATGCAGGACCTTCACAAATGGCGAGCAAATTGTGCCACGAAAATTTCTTCTCTGCCTCATGGCAAAATGATCAAACGCCAATGGCAATGGGTGAGGTTTTTAATAAAGCCGGTATAAAATCGCTTTACATAATGGCTCCCAATTATGCTGCAGGGAAAGACATGGTAGCTGGAATCGAACGTACATTTAAAGGGCAAGTAGTTGGCAAAGACCTAACAAAATGGGGTGCGGATGCCCAATTAGACTTCTCTGCTGAACTCGCTAAGGCAAAGGTATCGGGAGCTGATGGATTGTTTGTTTTTTATCCCGGAGCTGCTTCTGGAGCTTTTACAAAACAATATCACCAGGCAGGTTTAAAGGATTTGCTACCCTTATATTCTGTATTTACGATAGATGGCATTTCTCTACCCAAACTACAGGCTGCAAATTTCTCCGGAATAGTGGGATCAAAAGTAACACAACAGTGGGATCCCTCTTTAGATAATCAAGCAAATATTAAGTTTGTTAACGATTTCAAAAAACAGTTTGGCAAATATCCTTCATTCTATGCTGCTCAGTCTTATGATACTATTAATATGATAGCGTCTGCTGTAATGGCGGTTGATGGCGATATGAGTGATGTTGCCGGTCTCCGATCTGCACTGAAAAGCGCTAATTATAATTCAGTTAGAGGTAAATATTCTTACGGGAATAATAACTTTCCAATTCAAAACTTTTACCTGAGAGAGGTTGTTGAAGACTCGGATGGCAATTGGACTACAGAGGTAGTTGATACTGTATTTACAAATCACCAAGACCCATTTGCAGCTGATTGTAAGTTAAAATAATCAATAGTCCGTCAGTACAAAACTTTGACAATTAGCTTGTAAAGATCTGGGGGCAGTATTGGACTATACTCTGCTTTTGATACAGGTGCTAAATGGGCTTCAATTGGGTGTTCTTTTGTTTCTGGTAGCCTCAGGCCTTACTTTAGTTTTTGGGATTTTAGATTTTGTAAACCTTGCACACGGTTCGATTTACATGTTGGGAGCGTTCGTATGCGCTTCACTGACTTATGCACTGGATAGTTATTTATTAGCAGTAATTTTGGCATTACCTATTATCGGGATTATCGGATACGTTTTTGAGGTTTTCCTCGCCCGTCCACTCTACAGTAGAGACCATCTGGATCACGTACTAGGAACCTTTGGTGCAATTCTGGTAATTGACACAATTGCCCATTTAATTTGGGGTCCCGCTGGAATTGCTATTCCTTTACCGAACTACTTGGATGGGCAAATCAAAATCTCAGAAAATATTGAACTACCTACATTTAGAGTTCTAATCATCATTGTTGGACTACTAGCAGCTTTCGGTCTGCTTTGGCTTGTGAATTTTACCAGGTTGGGAATGTTAATACGGGCGGGTGCATCTAATAGAACAATGGTGTCAGCGCTAGGCATTGATATAAGAACCCTTTTTGCAATCGTATTTGCTATTGGCGCAACTTTGGCTGGTATGGCAGGAATGCTTATTGCGCCTATCACAGAAGCTTCACTCGGTATGGGAAACAATGTAATAATAACTGCTTTTGTGGTAATTATAGTGGGCGGAATTGGTTCCGTGAAAGGCGCACTTGTAGCTGCTTTGCTTATCGGACTAATTGATACCCTTGGACGCGCCTTTCTAGACGATTTTTTCAAAATATTCATGAGCACAGCTGCTGCTGAAAATTCTGCTCCAGCCATTTCCTCAATGTCGATCTACCTTATTATGGCATTGATATTGTCGTTTAAACCAAACGGTTTGTTCCCTCCTAGATTACGGTAAATATAATTCCATGCAATTTATCAGATCACCTAAGTTTTTCATTTTAGCTTCTTTATTGGTCTTTCCTATCCTTTTTAACCAAATCGGAATGTCATTCTATCTAGATTTAGCCACTCGTTTATGTATTTTGGCCATAGCAGCAGTTGGTTTAAACCTTATTCTCGGATATGGCGGCATGATTTCCTTTGGCCATGCCGCTTATTTAGGACTTGGCGCCTATGCTGTTGGAATACCCGCACACCACTGGCTTTATGGCGGATTAGATTTTCTAGCTACAACGAATGGTTTTGTGCATATCTTGATTGCAATAGCGATTAGCGGATTGTTTGCATTGTTAACAGGACTAATATGTTTAAAGACAAAGGGTGTTTATTTTATAATGATAACGATGGCATTTTCACAAATGGCATACTATCTGTTTGTTTCAATTGAGGAATACGGAGGTGACGACGGTTTAGTTATTAACACTAGATCAGAGATACCACTGATTAACCTTGATGATCCAATCCAAATGTTTTTAGTTTCTTTTTCAAGTTTGATCTTCTTTATGTGGCTTGTTTATCTGATTACAAAGTCAAATTTCGGCTTGATTTTATCAGGAATCAAAGACAACGAAGCTCGGATGGTTTCACTCGGCTACAATGTTTACTTTCATAAATTGATAGCGTTTATATTTTCTGGAATTATTTGTGGTTTCGCTGGGGTGCTTCTAGGAAATTTTACTACTTTCATATCTCCCGAAATGATCGATTGGTCTAGGTCTGGAGAATTGATGTTTATGGTAATATTAGGGGGTGTCGCAACGGTAATGGGCCCTCTTTTTGGTGCAATAGTGTTTGTCATTTTAGAAGAAGTTTTATCTTCAATTACAATTTATTGGCACCTTCCATTTGGGCTTCTTTTAATCACTGTGGTCCTGTTTTTTAGGGGTGGCTTATCCTCACTCTTTTCAAAGTAAGGTGCAAAGTGTGCAGAACATATTAAAAATAAAAAACTTAAATAAAAACTTTGGCGGTGTGATAGCGACAAAAAACCTAAACCTGTCTGTATTAGACGGAGACTTACATGCTATTATTGGTCCAAATGGGGCTGGCAAAACTACATTAGTTTCACAAATATTCGGACAAGTGTTCCCCGATAGTGGTCAAATTTTTTTTCGAAATATTGATGTTACAAAAATTTCTGAATACAAAAAATCTCGGCTTGGAATTAATCGAACATTTCAAATTACATCAGTTATGAAATCAATGACGGTCTCTGAAAATATACAATTAGCGACTGACAAAATTCGAGAAAATTCGCTTAATTTTTTTTCGACATTTACAAACAAAAATTATGTTCTAGATAAGATTGACTTTTGCCTTGGTCAGGTAGGATTAATTGAAGCAAATAATCAACCAGTTGCAAGTTTGAGCCATGGAGATTGTCGCAAACTAGAGATTGCTATGGCATTGGCTTCAGATGCAAAGCTCTTGCTACTTGATGAGCCAATGGCTGGTCTCGGCCCGAGTGAAACACAAGAAATGATCTCCCTACTGAACAAGCTGAAAGGAAAACAAACTATATTATTAGTCGAGCATGATATGGATGCGGTATTTGCATTAGCAGACAGAATATCAGTCTTAGTTTCGGGTGAAATCATTGCAACCGGGGAGCCAAATAACATAAGACGCGATTCTAAAGTACAAAAAGCCTACTTGGGGGAAGCTTAATGTTAACGTTAAGCAATGTTGAAACACATTATGGATCGAGCCAAGCATTATTCGGAGTTTCGCTCAATATTAAGCCAGCCGGCGTGTCGACACTTTTAGGGCGAAATGGGATGGGTAAGACTACAACCATAAGTTCAATAATGAATATCAAGTCCAAAACTAGTGGTTATGTTTCATTTAACGGACAAGATATAACTAATTTGCCAAGTTTCAAAATCGCTAAATTAGGTATTGGCTTGGTGCCTGAAGGTCGGCAAATCTTTCCTAACTTAACGACACATGAAAACCTTATTGCAACTGCAAACATTACTAAAACAAAAAATCTAACTTGGACTTTAGAACATGTTTATGAGCTTTTCCCAGACCTAAAATCTCGTGCCAAATTCATGGGTAATTTGCTCTCAGGGGGTGAACAGCAAATGTTGGCAATTGGAAGAGCTCTGCTTACAAACCCTAAACTTTTGATATTAGACGAAGCGACCGAGGGACTTGCACCCATAATTCGAGAAAAAATCTGGGAAGCTCTTAGAAACATACGTGATAGTGGCATATCAATTTTAATTATCGACAAAAACTTGAAAGATTTATTAACTATTTCAGATAACCACAACATTATTCACAAAGGCAAAATAGTTTGGTCAGGATCATCCTCTCAATTAAGATCTTCTAAAGAAGTAACAAAGACATTTCTGGGTATCTAACGAACCGAGCCTGTTAATTAAAGTTTTAAGAACCTTAACGAGCCCAAAACAACTTGGCTCTCAATAGATGTCAAAATCAAGTGCCTCAAAGTCTGTTTTACTGTGTCTTTCGAGCAAATATTGATTTGGAATTTCTGATTTCCGATTTATTCGCTCACCACGCATCACCGCTGGCCTAGAGCTTAAATTTTTTGCCCATCTAAGTACGTTGTGATAATCACCAACTTGTAAAAAATCAGCAGCGCCGTATTGCTTGCCTAAGACTAAACGACCATACCAGGGCCATATCGATATGTCCGCAATGCTATATTCATCGCCAGTTATAAATTCTTTTTTTGATAATTCACAATTAAGAACATCAAGCTGACGTTTAACTTCCATCGAATAGCGATCAATTGCATACTGTATTTTCTCTGGCGCATAGACATAAAAATGACCAAACCCACCCCCAAGGTACGGCGCACTAGACATCTGCCAAAAAAGCCAATTGAAAACTTCTGTACGTTGATCGCCGTGTTTCGGTAAAAAAGAATTAAACTTTTCAGCAAGATACAAAAGTATAGCCCCCGATTCAAAAACCCTTTTAGGCTCATCTCCAGAATTATCTAAAAGAGCCGGAATTTTAGAATTTGGATTAATATTTACAAAATCTGAGCCAAACTGTTCCCCTTTCCCGATGCTAATCAACCAAGCATCATATTCTGCATCGCTATGACCCATTTCTAAGAGTTCCTCAAACATAACAGTAACTTTTATACCGTTTGGAGTTCCTTGAGAATATAATTGAAAGGGGTGTTGCCCAATAGGTAAGGCTTTATCATGTGTTGATCCAGCTATTGGGCGGTTAGTAGATGCAAAAGTTCCACCGTTTTCATTCTCCCACTTCCAAATCTTTGGCGGGACATAATCTATAGGATAATTCACAACAGATCCTTACTTTAGAAATTAGACTATCACATAAATTTTAAATTTTTCGTCTTAGTGAAACTTAATATTAGGTAGCATATCATCAATGATTGAATTCATTGTAGGAGATGGACGCATAATCTTTGCTACCTTTTCTTTATCTGGATGATAGTATCCCCCTAAATCAACTTCGAGTCCTTGAATACTATCCAGCTCATTAAGGATTTTTGCGGTATTATCCATTAACATATTATAAACCGAGGTGAACCGTACTGCCAAATCGTGGTCTTCTTTTTGCTCAGCGAGTGCTTTCGCCCAATAGAGAGCAAAAAAGAAATGACTGTGTCGATTGTCTATCTCGCCAACCTTTCGACCCGGAGACTTATTGTTAACCAATATTCCTTGCGTTGCTTTTTCAATAGCCGACCCAAGGGTCGCAGCTTTTTTATTTTCAGAATTAGCCGCCAGAAAGTTAAAACTCTCTCCTAAAGCACAAAACTCGCCTAAGCTATCCCATCGTAAATGGTTTTCTTTTTGTAATTGTTGAACATGTTTTGGGGCTGAGCCACCTGCTCCAGTTTCAAAAAGGCCCCCTCCATTCATTAGCTTTACAATAGATAACATCTTTGCTGAAGTGCCCAGCTCTAAAATTGGAAACAAATCAGTTAGGTAATCACGAAGAACATTACCAGTAACCGCTATACTATCTTCTCCTTTAGTAATTGTCTCAAGAGTGACTCTTGTAGCTTTTCTTGGCGACATAATCAAAAATCTGTCCCGTATTCCTTTTCTATTTAGAACCTGTTCTACAATAGGAATTAACTGCGCATCATGAGCCCTATTTTGGTCAAGCCAAAATATTGCCTGCGCATCAGTGGCTGCCTGACGCTCTATAGCAAGATTAATCCAATCCATAATAGGTGCTTTATTTACTGAACATGACCGCCAAATATCACCACATTTAACCTCATGCTCATGCAGGATAGTGCCATTTTCGAGGATATAACGAACAGTTCCATCTCTCGGAATTTCAAACGTAGTAGGATGACTGCCGTATTCCTGAGCCTTTTGTGCCATTAACCCAACATTAGCAACGGTGCCTGAAGTTGAAGGTTTCAAAGCACCTTTCTCTTTAAAAAATTTTATTGTCTCTTCGTAAACGGGGGCATAAGAATTATCAGGAATGACACATTTAGTATCTTTCGTAGATCCATCAGGGCCCCATGCTATTCCTCCAGCTCTAATTAAAGCTGGCATAGAGGCATCGATTATAACATCGGAAGGAACATGTAAATTTGTTATTCCTCGTTCACTATCGACCATATACAAATCTGCTTCTTTCTCAATAATAGCATTAAAGTCTTGCGTGATTTTTGAGTCGTGCGATACACGTTCTAATATCTCACTAAGCCCTAAATTGGGGGTCACGCCCAACTCATCTAGAACTTTTCCATGTTTTTCGAAAACCTCTTTAAAAAAAACAGAAACAACATGACCAAAAATAATTGGATCAGATACCTTCATCATAGTAGCTTTTAAGTGAATGGAAAAAAGTACATCCTGCTCTTTAGCATCTTTGATTTCTTTTGAAAGAAAAGCGCGAAGTTCTGATACAGACATAAAAGTTGCATCAACGACTGTACCACTTTCCAATTTTATACCTGTTTTTAAATCCTCTATATTCCCTTCTGAGTCAGTAAATTCAATCCTTGCAAAACTGGCCTGGTTTTCTTTGATAGTCGCAGATTTTTCATTACTAAAAAAGTCATTTCC
>CEOV01020140.1_pt1 | contig 18150 bp, 12 predicted proteins | sample 530631 | NCBI WGS metagenome assembly CEOV01 (sample SAMEA2620756, study PRJEB7988) | marine metagenome | isolation source: saline water (ENVO:00002010), including
CTGAACAACCTAACTTTCCACCTACCTTTCGACAAGGTCGAATACGAACCAGAGCAGTTCCCTGGTCTAATTTATCGTCTTGACTATCCTAAGGTAGTCTGTCTGATTTTCGGATCGGGCAAGATGGTAATCACCGGTGCTCGCCACAAGGACGAGATTCTTGAGGCAGTCCAGATTATCCAAGACGAGTTAGCAGACTTGCTGTGATCTCAATGCAGCCATTAGGGCCTAGTGAGGTCGATGCTGAAAGCATCGATGTCTGGGTAGTTTCGCACGGCGGCGTAGCATCCAACGCTCTTTGTGACCATATGCAAAAACACGGTTTGCGAACTAGACCCGAAAATTACGGACTTATCTGTCACAAACAACACCCTGGAGTCAGTATTGGAAAACCAATTCTGGTAATACACGGCGACTATCTTGATGCTATTCGCTCGATGGACAGGAGAAAATTCCTAACGGCAAATGCTGCAAAGATGTGCTTAGGAATCAACGCGCCAGAGATTCCTCTCTCAAGATTCATACAATCTTTCCCGCAAGACCCTGTAGGCTTCTCGATGTTCCTCGAAAGCTTCAGACAAGCCAAACAAGATGGCTTAGACCAAATCGCATTCTTGCGCTATCCATACTCAAATGATGAGGCAATCGAAGCATTCCAGTCGATTGGAGTGGATGTAGACATGACTGGTTTTGCTCTGCGTGAAAGGAAAAAGAAGTACTCACCCCGTTCTAAAGATGTCAAATCAATTCTTGAGACATATCAGAGCTTTGACTTCAAGGAGTGATGAACATGATAGGTTGGATAAGCACCTGGGGAATCAGGTGTGGTATTGCGACTTACTCTCGCTTCTTAGTAGAACAGATGGATGATGTCGTAGTCATGTGTCAATCTGGGGAAGGCGATGTTGAAGGCGCAATTCCCTGCTGGAAGAGAGACTCGAATTTCTTCGGAGGAATCATCGCTCAGATTGCTGCTAAAGGAATAGATACTGTTGTTATTCAACACCAACCGGGATTGCTTCGCTTCTCATACCTCAATGAGTTATTGTTGAAACTGGATGAAATGGATGTCAGGGTCTTAATCACGATGCACAATACACGCGACCGCTCAATGATTTTCCCAAGCAAAAGAATTGAGAAAGCGGTTGAAGGACTCAAGACCTGTTCAACGGTAATGGTTCACACAAATGCTGATGTTGAAAATCTAAGAAAACTAGGAATCACGGATAATGTAGTCATGATTCCTCACGGAATATACCCCCCTCCTTCAGATTCAGCAGAAACTCTGCCAATTGAAGGTAGAGTGATGGGGACCTTTGGATTCTTACTACCCCACAAAGGCCAATTGCAACTTGTTGAAGCCTTTGAGAGATTACCAGGGTGGGACCAACTTCTGTTGCTCTGTGCCACTAGAGACGGTACTGGAAATACCGAGAAGAAAATCAATTCCATCATTGAAAGCAGAGGTCTGCAAGACCGTGTTAAACTCGTGACTGATTTTTTGGACGATGATGTTGCAATCGCTACTCTAGCAAAGTGTGAACTGTTGGTTTTCCCATACCAGAACACCAAAGAATCCGCATCTGGGGCTGTTAGAATGGGTGTCGCATCGGGTGTGCCAATCGCAGTTTCACCGATTCCAATCTTCGATGATGTCAACGGCGCTATTAGAATGAGAGGTGGAACTGTTGACGATATTGTTGCAAGCATCTCTATGCTTTCACAAGAGGACCTAGACAATTCGAGACAAACAATTGTAGAATTGAGAGATTCCCTTCAGTGGGACGAAGTCGCCAAGAGAATTCAAGAGCGGCTCAGGTAGTCAATAATCTGCTCAGCTGCTTCTTCTGCGCTTAATTGAGTTGTGTCAATCCTGATTTCTGGGTCCTGTGGAGCCTCATAAGGACTAGAGATTCCTGTGAAATTTGGCAACTCTCCCGCTCTAGCCTTAGCATATAGGCCTTTGACATCTCTTTGTTCACAGACCTCGAGTGGAGTGTCGACAAAGACTTCGACAAACTCTCCTCCATCCATCATACCTCGAACCATTTCTCTCTCTGATGCGAAAGGAGAGATGAATGAACTAATGCAAATCAATCCAGCTTCGACCATCAACTTAGATGTCTCGCCAACCCTGCGAATATTCTCTACACGGTCTGCTTTAGTGAATCCTAAGTCACGGTTTAGTCCATGTCTAATGTTATCGCCATCAAGAGTAATCGTATGGCGGCCCATCGCTTGCAACTTCTTTTCCAAGATATTTGCAATAGACGATTTTCCGGAACCTGATAGACCAGTGAACCAAATCAAGCGAGGGCGCTGGCCCTTCTGTTCTGCTCTGCTTTGCTTTGTCACATCCATAGATTGCCAATGGATATTGTCAGCACGGCGTAAAGCGAAGTCAATCAATCCCATTCCAACAGTATTGTTTGTCATACGGTCAACAATAACGAATCCACCCAGTACCGGGTCGTCATCGTAAGGATCGAAGGCGATGCGAGATGAAAGAGAGATATTGCAGACTCCAATTTCGTTCATATCCAAAACCTTAGCAGGCAATTCTTCCAGAGTATTAACATCAATTCTGTGCTTTAGACGACCAAGAGTCATTGGCGAAGTCTGTGAATTAGATTTGAACAGATATTGACGACCCGGCATCATTGCAGAATCATTCATCCACAGGATTCTAGCTTGGAATTGGTCTGCACTACTGCAAGGAGAATCTGCAGAGGTGATGATATCACCTCTTGAGATGTCGATCTCATCGGTAAGAGTTAGCGTTACTGAGCGACCAGCGCCCGCTAATTCCAAATCACCATCATAGGTCACAATCCTTGCAACGGTTGATTCTGTGCCGCTTGGTAGAACTCTGATTTTATCTCCGGCAGAAATACATCCACTTCCGATTAAACCAGCAAACCCTCTGAACTCACGGTTAGGGCGATTTACCCATTGAACTGGCATTCTGAATGGGCGTGATTGTGAACTTGCTGCAACCTCGACCGTCTCTAAGTATTCCATTACGGATTGGCCATCGTACCATGGTGTGTTTTCGCTGGACTCGACGATGTTATCTCCTTTCAGAGCAGAAATAGGGATTGCAGTTATCTCTTCAAGGGTCAATGCTTCATTTGCAAAGTTTGTGTAATCTGATTTTATTTGGTTGAATACTTCCTCTGAATAATCGACCAAGTCCAACTTGTTAACCGCAAGAATAATTCTCTTCACACCTACCATAGATACGATGAATGAATGTCTGCGAGTTTGGGTCAAGACTCCTTGACTTGCATCGACTAGGATGATTGCAACATCAGCAGTTGATGCTCCAGTTGCCATGTTTCGAGTATATTCTTCGTGCCCAGGAGTATCGGCAACGATGTATTTTCTCTTGTCAGTAGAAAAGAATCTGTAAGCGACATCTATTGTAATGCCCTGCTCTCTTTCAGCAGCTAGCCCATCGACAAGTAATGCAAAATCGATTTCTCCTTCTTGAGTTCCAACCTTCTTTGAATCAGCTTCTAGTGCGGCTAGATGGTCATCAAACAACATATGTGATTCGTAGAGCATTCTACCAATCAACGTGGATTTCCCATCGTCAACCGAACCACAGGTAATGAATCTAAGCAATTCCTTTTGCTCATGTGCAGCAAGATAGGACTCTATGTCCTCTGAAATCAGGTCACTTACGTGCACCATCAGAAATACCCCTCTTGCTTTTTCTTCTCCATAGAAGCGGTGCTGTCGAAATCGATTACTCTGCCCTCTCTCTCAGAAGTTGTTGTCAACAACATCTCTTGAATGACATCGGGTAATGTATCTGCTTCGGACTCTACCGCACCGGTTAGTGGATAGCATCCAAGCGTACGGAATCTGACGGTTTTCATCATCGGCTCTTCGCCTTCTTTCATTGGCAGACGGTCATCATCTACCAGAATCAGAACGCCATCTCTTTCGACTACAGGTCTGGGCTTAGCCAAGTACAATGGCACGATTGGGATTTTTTCTAGGTGGATGTACTGCCAGATATCCAGTTCTGTCCAGTTTGAAAGTGGGAACACTCTGATGGTTTCCCCAGGATTCTTGCGAGCATTGTAGACATTCCAAAGTTCTGGCCTCTGCCTTTTTGGGTCCCAATGGTGATTCTCGTTTCTGAATGAAAATATCCTTTCCTTGGCTCGAGATTTTTCTTCATCCCGACGCGCTCCACCGAATGCAACATCGAATCCGTGCTTGTCGAGAGCTTGTTTCAACCCTTGAGTTTTCATGACATCAGTGTGCTTTGCTGAACCGTGAACAAATGGATTCATCTTCATTTGTTCACCTTCAGGATTGATGTGGACAATCAATTCCAAACCGAGGTCCTCAGCCATCTTGTTGCGGAAACCAATCATCTCAGAAAACTTCCACATCGTGTCGATATGCATTATCGGGAATGGTGGTTTTGCTGGATAAAATGCCTTCATTGCGATATGTAACATAACTGAAGAATCCTTTCCAATCGAATACAGCATGACTGGGTTTTCTGCTTCAGCGACAACCTCTCTCATGATATGGATAGCCTCGGCTTCCAATCTCTGGAGATGTGTCATTCTGTCTTGCATACAAGCACCTCAAGCAGACCTGCGGGAGTTGACTTCATTCATCAAGGCTGTTATCTCCGCCTTGGGCAGATTATCGATGCCGCCAGCCGTTGCTCGGCCTCCTCCTCCAAACATTGCACACAACTCACCAATGCCGGTTTGGCCTCTCATCGAGATCTGGAATGTGCTTCCTTTATCGATAGCAATTACATGTGGGCCTGCACCTTCCTCGTTGATTCTGTGAGCCATTACTCCGACTACTCTACGTGCCCATGCTTCGTTTGGTAGCAGGAAAAATCCGTCTTGTTCTGTGATTGATTCAGCATTAGATATGTCATTATCAAAGCCTTGCTTAAGCTTCGCAAAGGCGGGTGATTGCATGAACTCTTCAGGAGTTTTAGATTCAAGACATAGCATCATCAATTCGTCAGGGTGGAAATGTAGGTCTGTCAAATCCGCACCATATCCATTGTAATTGAGCAACTCGCCTAATTCCTTGTATTCAGGAATAGAGGAATGTTTGGACAAGCCATCACCATGCAGTGCGACTTGTGCCCAATTAGATTCAACGCCTAGATATTTTTCTACAATTCTAGCGGTACAAACATTATCGGAAGTGTCAATATATGCGTTGATTGATTCTATCTTGTCGCCTGCAAGGTGGTGGTCAAACCAAGTGATATCGGCTCCACCTTGCGCTAATTTTTGCGCCATTGAATGATTACGGGCCAATGAAATGTCCATTACGATAACTTCGTCGTCATCACTTGGATGGATTCGGTCCAACAGTACGATGTCGCGCTTCACACCAGTGATGCGTTTCCCTTCGACGCCATGGACCAATCCCCACTGCACCATTGAGCAAATGCCATCGGCATCGCCATTGTATGCAAACCAGCGCATGCTGTGGCGACTTAGGCATCAGACATGAGTCTATGCATTAAATTTTCAAAATGCGCTGAAGTGGTACATTTTTCTTGGTTTTAGGAATAATCTAGAATTTGCTTGTCGCCCGCATCTATATCTATTCCCCGTTTCCATAAGCATTCATGCGCCGAGAGTTGGGGATGGCAATCATCCTCCTTCTTTCCACTCTAGTTGTGGTTCCGCAAGTTGAAGCTGGCGGCCTTGGCAGTGAAGATCCGGGCGTCAGTGACACGGTTACATGGCGTGTTGGAGACAAGTGGGTGTATGCTGGTGCGTTTGACCCAACCGTTCTAGTCCAGGATGCTGGCGTAGATGCGGTTGTTGGAACAATTAGCGGAGACGCTACAACAACTGTTGATGCAGTAAGTGAGGTCGACATTGATGGCGTTCCAACCTTAGTGTATGAAACATCATCTAAGGCGGATTTCGACAAAGGTGGTGTTGCTCTTGAAGGCTATACTGGAAACCTATTCATTCAATTTCAGGTAGATGAAGTCCGCAGAGTTTCAGACTTGGCTAAACTTTCAACTGACCTTTCTCTCAATGTCAGATATGTTCCTTATGGAATTTCATCACTAACCCAGCAAATTGCTGATATCACAATATCAACAACCTATGACCCAATGAGCGAGAACTACGATTTCCCTCTGCGAATCGGTGAGACATGGAACACGTCCTATGTTTCATCAACAGCATGGTCTGGCTCCTCTGATTACATCACTCCATTCCCACAACCAACAAGTGGTGCTAATCACACTAATTGGGAAATTACAGATGTTGGCAAACCGATTAACAGCTTAGGAGAACAAATCGCATACGGAGGATGTAATGCTTCATACGAATTGACTTCTTATGACGACAATGGTACTGAAACATCCTATGAGTGGTTCTGCCCTGAAGTTAGAAATTATGCTTGGTCGCATACTGAAGAAGACATTGGCTTAGTCATTGATTTCAGATTGAAACAATATATGCCTGTGGCGTCGACAGGGGTTGTTGCTAACACCAATCCTGGATATCGCAACATGAATCTCGATGTTGAATTGTCAACTCAAATAACTGCACTGAACACTCCAATAGAGGTTTGGGCTAACGTCACTGATTCCTCAGGAACTCCGCAACCGGGACAAACTGTTGAGATTAGACATGAGGCAGAAGGATTCTCCACAACTGCAGTAACGGCTGCGAATGGCAGCGCTTGGGCCATAGTCCAAGTTGGAGATGCCACTGACACATCAGCGACTACTGTCGACTGGTCTAGTCATGGAATTGTAGCATCGAGCAATGGCATGTATGGAGTTGCAACCATCACTCTGGATGAGAATATCGTGGGTCTTGACTTAGTTGCGGCATACGAAAGATCAAGCATTTTACGAAACCGTAGCGGGGAGTTAACCACACTGAATTCGATATCTGGATTCAATGTTCTGCCCGGCGACCATCTTACAATTCAGTTGCCGGTCTACAACCGAGGAATTACAACAAGCAATCCAACGACCACTCACATCACTTATCCCGATGGCTTTGAGATAACTGAATCGTTGCCTGCGTTGGCGCTTTACGAGCAATACATATTCGAAATTGAATGGTTGGTCGATGCCAACTCTAGCATAGATAACAAAACGATCCAATGGGAAGTTGACCGTCAGATGCTGAATCCAAACGATGCCGATTCTGCAAACGACATCGGCACTTTACCGATTTTCATAGGTAGCGCACCGACTTTTGTCGGTGAAGACATGACTGCGTGGACAAATGAGAAGATCCTAATCAATGCATCAGATTCATTTGATGAAGATGGAGGAGATGTTTGGTGTGAATTCGATATTGAATACGATGACGGCACTCGTTCTACTGCTAACCAAAAAGTAATGCGAAGTGGTTGTTCTATCAATTGGACTTGGATTGATGATGGCTTATTCTCAATCTTCGTTACGGTTACTGATGAAGAAGGCGATTCGATTGTCGAATTGCTAGAAGTCGAAATCAGAAATCGTGCACCTAGTGTATCGATTTTCTCCCAAAGGGAGCAGGTGAGAGTTGAGCATCCTGTTACCTTGTATGTGCTTGCAAACGATTCCGATTCTGAAGACCCGTGGCCGGGACTAGTAGACATACACTGGCCAAATGCACAGTGCGAGGAAGGATACTACACGCGAGTCTGTACTACAACTGCATGGGAGGAAGGATTGCATACCTTCACAGCAGTGGGAACTGATGATGACGGTAACCAAACATATGCAACAATCGATATTGAATTCACAAATATTGCACCACACGATGTTGCAGTAACTATGCGGGATGAATATGACAACCTCATCGAGGCAACGGGACAAATGACATGGCACGTACAGGAGGACCAAATGGTCGAGTTATCTGCAAGAGCTGAAGATTCAATCGATGACCTATCGGGACTAAGTTACGAATGGTCTTTCGGTGTCAGCACTGATGGAAGAGAATCGAAAGTTCCTGCTATGTGGACAGATGCTGGAATGAAGACTATACTCGTGAAAGCAATTGACTCTGAAGGTGAAGATAGTGGATGGGTTGAGCGCTGGGTTGATGTCCAGAACATGGAGCCACAACTTGAGGACTTGCCCGAAGTGATGGCCGTTGCTGAAGGGCAAAGCGTCAGTCTTTCTGGCATAGCATGGGACACCGTTTCGGACATGGAGGACCTGATTGTATGCTGGGATATTGACCCCGGAGCAGATACTGATGGAATCGGTTCTGCGGACGATGATTGTGACGTGACTGGAAATAACTTGACTTGGTCTTGGCAAAATGCTGGGGTGTACAATGTGGTATTCCATGCAACTGATGATGATGGGGCAAGGAACTCATCTTCTGCCACAATTACAGTTCTTAATTTACCGCCTATTGTACTTACAAATGTACCTAGCAAAGCTATTGCTGGCGAGATTATCACCCTCGATGCATCTATGACTAGAGATTCCTTAATCGATCGAGAGTACCTAACTGTTGTCTGGGACATCGATTGCTCAGTAGATAGCGATGGAGACGGAATTAAGGACAATGATGCAGACCTTGTTGGTTCCAAAGTCGACTACAAATTCCCACGTGCTGGTAAGTTCAAAATCAAGGCTATAGCATGGGATGAAGAAATTATGAAACCGAGTAGCAAAACTATGGTTGTTGAAGTCGATTCACCAGACATGACTGCCTTCGAGGAAGTCATGGGGTCTCTAACTGGTGAAGAGGCGAATCCTTTCATTCAACTGATGCTAATTGCATTAGTTATCGCAGGAGTTGCGATGCTGCTAAAACGAGGACAGAAAAAGAAAAAATCGGTTTGGGACGATGATGATGGACCAGTAATAGAAGCACCCCTAGAAGCACCTTCAATGGACTTATTCCAATCATCTGATTCCGTTCAATCTCAAACAGATATAGCTTCACAATCACTGCCAGTTCCAGAGGGAGGCCTGCCGGAAGGATGGAGCATGGAACAATGGCAACACTATGGGCATCAGTATGCAGAAATGCGGCAAACTGATGAAGGACAGTATGAAATGTAATGAGGTCTTCGTATTATCATGCGAAGCGCCATTCCCATCTTTATTCTCGTTCTGATGACTGCGTATGGGCCTCTTTCGATGCTAGAAGAGTTAGATGCTCCTGATGTTATCAAATTCAGTGAAGAGAACAACGGAGTTCACGATGTTCCTACATGGAGAATAGGTGACAAATGGGTGTATGAAACCCAATTCGATGTTGCTCAATTAATCCAACAAGCTAACGTTTCAGCATCATTGAACACCTTAACAGGTGATACAACTATGGAAGTTGTAGACATTAGATTCGAAGACATTCAAGGCGTCCAAACCTTGGTTTATGAAGTTGAAATCGAAGGTGAGTTCACTTCTGGAAACAGTGGTGCTACGTTGCAAGGTCAAACCGGAAGATTAGATATCGAATATGATGGAATTGACATTCTCAGAGCGAGTGACCTTTCAATGTGGGATTCAGAATTTACCTTGGATGTAAAGTTCGCACTCTTCAACATAGGTTTGCTGACCACAACTTTGGCTGACATAACATTTGGAACCGTGTACGAACCGCCAAGAGAGAAGTATGATTTCCCGCTAAGAACTGGGGATCAGTGGGTTAGTTCCTACGAATCTGGAACAAATGTAACCGGTTCCTCGGACTATTTCGACCCAACATCATTCGATACTCCTTACATAGAAGACAACACAACATACCAAGTTACAACTGACGGTGAGCCTACTGAAGATGGTTCTGGCATAGACTACACAGGCTGCTCTGATTCATACAAAGTAAACAACTGGAACAACACCGGCTCCCCTGGTGGATTTGAGTGGTATTGCCCCGCAGTCAGGTCTTACGCATGGTACAGAATTGTAAATCCTGCTGGATTCCAGATCGATTGGAAGCTGAAAACATACACACCTGCTGATTCGGGTGGAGTCTCTATTGGTTCATCTCCGGGAATAAGAAACATCAACATCGAGGTCACACCAGAGTTTGTCGCAATTTTACCTAATGCAACTGAGGAAGTTGTAGGTCACATGACGGTGAACGGAAACAATGAGGTTGGAACCAATTTACAACTCCGTTATGAATCTGAAGGAACGGTTATGAGTTTAACAACGGATAGCAATGGAGAGGTTACACCAGACCTTGATGTCGGTTATTTCCAAGATTCATCCCCTGCATCAGATGATTGGACCAGTAATGGTGTAATAATTTGGGACCCTGTGAGTAAAATCGTTGGCGCCGCCACGATTGTTATGGATCTCTCCGTAGTCGGTGTAGATTTAATCGCACAGGCAGAATCGATGATTGTAACTAGAACCAGAGGAAATGATACGACCGTTCTAAACCAAGCGAGTGGGTACAATGCACTCCCGGGTGACAGCATACATTTCTCTGTCCCAGCTCAAAACAGAGGTGTATTGACTTCCCCGGCCACTGAAATGGAAATCACAACTCCAGACGGAGCAACAATCAGAGGAAACCTGCCTGCACTAGGGCCATATTCTGAAGGTAGGGTTGATGTCAATTGGACCGTCCCTACCGATGCATCAATCGGAATTCAAACCCTTTCGTTTGTCGTTGACCCAGACGAGACCGTCACAGCAGACGCAAACAGAACCAACAATTACGCATCACTTGATATCTTCATTGGCAGAATGCCTGTCCCTGCAATGACACTTTTTGACAATGTATACACCTTTGAGAATGTATCAATCGACGCCTCAGCATCATATGATGTAGATGGAGGCCCAGTCGAGTGTTACTTTGAGATTGAGGATGGAATTCGCACAGAGTACATTGACTCCACATCATGTATGGCTAACTGGTCATGGGTAGATGATGGCGATTGGGAAGTCAAAGTTACAGTAGTAGATGACGAACTTGATGAGGTCGTTATGGTGATGAATGCAACAGTCCTAAACCGGGCCCCATATGTCAACCTAACAACAGACACACCTGTCGTATATGCTGGGCAACCAATTACCTTTAATGCATCAGACAGTGGTGACATAGATACGATTTCTGAAGAGGGAGATTATGTGGACATAACATGGCCAAACAGCACGTGCAACCAAGGATTGTTTGGCCCTGAATGTACATTCACCCCTGAAGAAGAAGGTACGTTCACAGTAGAAGTTCTTGTCATTGATGATGACAATGCTACTACTTCTGATTTCTTCACCTATGAAGTGCTGAATGTAGCACCAACAATTGGAGAAATGAGATTCTCAATTGATGGGATTCCGTATCTTCCTGACGAAGATGGAACATGGAATATTGACGAAGATGTTGTAGCATCTCTTGAAATCGATGCAGATGATACTCTGTCCGACAAGGAAGACCTGTTGATTACATGGTATCCTGACGATTTGGACCAAAACTGGACGGTTACGACATCAGGACCTAATTCTGCAATAACTGCATCATGGGGCACTTCTGGATTGCACACCATCAGAGCATTCGCAATCGATGATAATGGTGAAACCAGTGAGGATATCCTCGGCTACGTGCGTGTAAACAATATCGCACCAGTTCTGGATACACTGCCTGCGCAAAAAGCCCTATTCGAAGACGAAGTGCTCAATCTGAGTGCTTTTGCAACCGATGTTGCTGACCAAGATGAATTGATGTATTGCTGGGATCTGATTGTGTCAATAGATACTGATGAAAATGGAATCGCAACCGATGACTGTGATGTGCAAGGTCCCGACCTTGTATTTTCATGGACATCTCCTGGACTGCGAACAATCACCGTCAATGTATGGGATGATGACAATGCAACAGATTCTTTCTCAATTGATGTAACTATTGTAAATCGACCACCAGCTGCTAATATCTTTGTTCCAGAAGGTGGATTTTTGATTACAGAAGGTGAATCAATAACTTTCGATGGGACAAATTCATCAGATTCTCCGACCGATAGAAGTAGCCTACAATTCATCTGGGACGACCCTAACACTGAAGGTGCAAGTCAAGACGGGGCAGGAGAAGAATTCACAATCAAGTTCGACAGGCCTGGCAAATACTTTGTCAACCTGACCGTTACTGATGATGACGGTAGGTCTAGCACAGCATCTGTACTAGTTGAAGTCAAAGAAAAGCCATCTGAAGGACTGTTTGGAATGACAACCTCTACTGCAGTAGGTGCAGCATTGGGAGTAATCATTGTCCTTCTAGTTGTAGTACTGCTGCTTCGAGGAAGAGAATCTGATTCCGTCCCTTACGAAACCAAAGAAACGTCTGACATGATATGGGGTGAAAGCCCGCCAGCAGTTGCAACAGCCGCAGAAGTTCCTGAACCTGTTGCAGCAGCCCCGGAAGCTGCAAGTGCTGGTCCGCCAATTCCTGCAACCGGCCTACCCCAAGGTTGGACAATGGAACAGTGGGCATATTATGGTGAGCAATACCTTGCGTCTCTTCCACCTGCTCCTGCAGAAACCTACGCTCAACCTGTACAACAGGAATACCAGGCTCAACAGCCAGCCCCTGCATACAACCCGGAGCCGGTTCAAACCATCGCAGAACCTGCTCCTTCACTACTCGACAGGACGATGGTTCAAGAACCAGCACCGTCCGATGCGTCACAGGCCCTAGCCGATCTTCTAGACGACTTGGACCTTTGAGTAGTGGTAAAAGATGGGAACACTATGGCAATTTTTTGGATTTCCAGACCCGGAAGCTCCAGCGCCTGAAAGCGTGAAGAAAAGCAGAAAGAGAAAGCCGAAAGCCGAGGAAGCTCCCGGTCAGCAATTGACACTGGTTAGTCCGGATGACGCCGAAACCACTACTGAAACTGAAACTGCTCCTTCAAAACTTGATCCTGTAAATGAACCAGAAAAAGAGGTTAGAGATATTCCGCCTCCGGTTAGGCGTTCTGCATCTGTACCGCAAGGATGGACAGGCCCACTCACGCCCGATGGAGATGCATTTCATGACCTGTCAAATTATTCTGCGAAGCCTACCGATTTTCCAGATAGAGCACTGCGTTATGTTGTTCCAGACCAGATGCATCGTTTGCCGATTAGACAGATACAGGATAGAGTAATGCGAGGAGATACAATCATTGTCGACCTCAATGGTCTCATTCACATGGATACTCAAACCAATGCTTGTCGAAGGTCGCTGAAACAAATAGGTGATGAGATGAATATCGATATTTTTGCTTTAGATGAATCCGACAAGCTGTTACTTCTTCCGGGAAGCGATGTTTCGATGGATGTCTCAAAGAATGATTTGGGACTAATCCCACTGTTGATTTGAATATAGGTTTCAATTTTTTATATTAGACCTATGAGTTTGAAATGGTTGGCATGGACGGTAGTACACAGCGCAAGCCTCACTGGGCCGCTGGTTCTTACATCGATTTGGTCATAGCCGCTGTTGTGATGCAAATCCTATTCTTCTTAGCCACTTTTTGGGCAGGAACTTCCGGTATAGGCTTCTACAATGATAATCTCAGAGAGGTCCAATATGTGCTAAGGATGCAACTCGCATTAGGTTGGATGATGTGTATTATTGCAGGAATCAGTTTTAGCATATTACCCCTTATTTATGACGTTCAAGGATTTGAAAAGAGCCTGATGCGAGTTTATGTCGGTATGAATGTGACAGGGCAGATTGCAATTGCAGCAGCAATTATGAGCAATGATTCATCGTTGTTCAAATCATTTGCTACCGTTGGAATCACGTTGCTATGTGCTTCGATCATTTCGCTAATTTCACCATCGATGACTATCTTCAGGAGCAAACCATCCAACAGTGATACAGTTGGACCTTTTTCCTATGCATTGGGAGCATTTTTGCCAATTCTCGGACTCATAACTACACTATCTTGGATTCTTCGAGATGAGCATTCCGGCATACTAGATTTTTCTGAAGGTTTGGTGTTTGATTTTTTCATACCACTTGCACTAACTGCACTGATAATTTCTCATATTAATCGTCGATTGGAATGGGAAATTATCGACTCGAAAAATACATCCAAAGTGTTTGCAATCTATGCAATCTTACTGCTGCTGGCGTTAATTTCGAAACCGCTACATGAGAGAGAGGATGTTTCTGAACGGATAACGGCCATACTCCAATTCTTGCCTTATCTTTACATTTTCATTATGCTCAATCCTAAAAAAATAATTTCTAAAATTAGCCAAGGTAATCCATACAACAAAATGGTCATCTCATCCATATTTTGGCTCCCATTCATAGGTGCAGCAGCATACTATGAAACGATGGGTTATGTCGAAACCACTGCTGCTATGATGCCTTATTATCGCTGGATCCTAATCTTTGGAGTCGCATTCCAAGTACTGTGGGGTTTCACATCATACCTACACTATGACCACAAAAAGACTCCAATGCAAACTAGGAAAACACAGTGGTTCACACTTTCTGCAATCAACTTGGGAACGATAATCACAATCTTCGCATTTTTCTCCAGTTATCTTGAAGGTGAAGCGATTGAAACCTATCCCCGCATAGGTATTGCATTATACGCACTGGCATATTTTTCAATCTTGATTTATTGGATAAAGGAAACATTCGTTTGCCTATACACATGGCACAAAATACCAATGTTTTACGACAAGTATCTTGCGTATCCTGAGCAAGGTTCTGGATTCAAAGAAGACTAATCGAGTAATCTTAGTGCACTAGGTGCAAATCCCAAGACTGCAAGTTCGTCACCATCTACCAATCTAGCATGATTTCCCATTTCGCCAGCTAGATCGTAGGAGCCTGCTTTCCCTTTCCAGGAACCACTCTCGATGAGATGTGCTATTTCATCCACGGTTAAATCGTCAATTTGTACTATTGCACTTTCAACAAAGTATGTCCAATCCCCACATATCTGAACTCCCGTGGCTGACCAGACCTGATGCCTTCGACCTGATAGACGCTTAATCATCGATGCTGCTGACAATTCATCCTCGGCCTTGCCGATGGCAACGTTGGGGTCATCAGGGTCCTCAAGCATGGTATCTGCCACAACAACGGCTTGAAATCCGTGATTCGAAGGCACTGCGTCGCTTTTCCTGCGACAAATCGCTAGAACTTGTGAAGGAACTGGGCCGGATGGCGGAGTCTCATCAACATCGGGTAGAGACTCGATGTGAATGGGTCCAAATCTGTCATCGAGAATCTGTGCGCGACGCTGTGAAGCGCTGGCCAACCAGATTCCCATGAAACGCTGGTTGGGGGTCACCTTGAAGAGAGCATCGCTGTTACACCCGATTGGTGAGACGACGTGGGTGACATAGAAAGGATACCAACACACATCGCAGGATTGGACGAAAATATGCAGGGTGGAATACCTCAAGGACACATTTGTATCGTGGCCGGACAGTCAGGTGCAATGAAATCTTCAGTTACTTTCTCTCTATTGTATAACGCTGTACTGTACGGCGAAACCAGTGGAATCTACGTCACTCTAGAACAAGGAAAAGATTCCCTCCGATCACACATGTCTAACATGGGAATGAATGTTGACGACCCAAGAGTTCGCAACAGAATCGCTATCATCGACCTCTCTGATTTACGTGTTCAACTAGACGAGCAAGGAATGAGCAACAGAATCGATTGGATGGGGCAGCTGATCAAGCAACTTACATCTTACAGACAATCTATTGGATTTGAATTGCTGGTATTCGATTCACTTGGTGCATTCTTCACCCTGACCAAGATGGAAAACCCTCGTGATGAAATTTTCAGATTGTTCGAAGCTTGCCGCCGCTTAGAATTGACATCATTCTTCATCTGTGAAATGACTGGAGAAGACCACAAGCAGTTCGGAGAATATGGGGTTGAGGATTACCTTTCAGACGGTGTTATGCACCTAACAATGGAGCGCACAGGCGACGACATTACTAGGAAACTTGGTGTCATAAAAATGCGTCACACCCACCACAGACTTGGTTATTCGCCGATTCTTTGGAGCGCTGAAGACCAAAGATTCACTATCAGTTGAGTTCATTCAACTGTAACAGACTTGGCCAAATTACGAGGCCTATCTACATCGCATCCCAATGCCAATGCTGTTCTGTAAGCGATTAATTGAGTTGGCAGTACTGTAAGTAGCGGGGTTAGAAGATAATTGCATGCAGGCACTGGAATCGAAACATCTGCTTCTTCGGTAGCCTCTTCATCGCCTTCTTCGTGAATCAGGATAATCTTAGCACCACGAGCACGGCATTCGTGCATTGAAGCAATGGTTTTCTCTCTATGCTTATCATTTGGAAGAATTACAACTACCGGACTGCCTTCTTCTAGAAGAGCAATCGGTCCATGCTTCATTTCACCAGCCGGATATGCCAAACAAGGAATGTATGCTATCTCCATCAGTTTGAGTGCTCCTTCACTTGCTACAGGTGCAGATAGCCCTCTACCTAAGAAAAGAACACTCTTTGCATTTTTCACAAGTTCAACCGCTTCGTCAATCGGACCAGGATTAGCGAGATAACTTTCCATCTGGTCAGGAATCTTTTCGAAATCCTTGATTATTGACTGACCCTTTTCTCTAGAGAAGGAACGAGTTCTACCAATTCGAATAGCGAACAAAAGAAGTGATGCCACCATGTTTGTGAATGCCTTTGTAGATGCTACAGCTTGTTCTGGGCCGCTGTGAATATACACACCTTGGCCACATAAACGAGCGATAGTTGAGCCGACCACATTCACAATACCGTGAACGTCTCCACCTTTGAGTTGGATCTCCTTTACCGCAGATAATGTGTCTGCAGTCTCCCCTGATTGGGATACTGCGAAGTGAATCGCATTCGGATTTATCACTGGGTCATTGTATCTGAACTCACTAGCAACATGAGCAACTGCAGGAATACGAGCAAGACTTTCAATTGCTAATTGACCTATATTACAAGCATTCAATGCAGTACCACAGCCAATCAAACGAACGTGAGGTGTAGTTCTCAGCCTAAGAGGTTCTAGGCGCAATCCTCCTAGCTTTGCACTTCCATTTGCCATGTCAAGTCGACCTGTAATACACCTGCGTAATGCCTCAGGTTGCTCATGTATCTCCTTTAGCATGAAGGTAGGGAATCCAGCCATATCTGCTTCTCCCCATTCATCTTCAATCACTGTCATGCTAGTAGAAGACATTCCTCCTTCTAGTCGAGAAATATCGATTCCATCTCGTGTAACAACTGCCATATCACCATCTTCAAGGAAATAGAAGTTCTGAGTGTGTTGAGAAAGAGCATGAGGGTCTGAAGAGATGAAAGACTCGCCATCGCCTTTTCCAAGAATCAACGGAGAACCATTTCTAGCGCACACGATAAGGTCGTGGTCTTTGAACAAAACACACAACCCCCAAGTTCCTGTAGCCCTGTTCAGAGTTTGCCTTACTGCTTCAAGAGGTTCTTGCCCGGATTCAATTCCGATTGATATCATGTGAACTAAAGCCTCAGAATCTGTTTCTGACTTCAACTCGAATCCTCTCTGTTCTAAGCGATTTCGAAGATCTCTTGAGTTGTTGATGATTCCGTTATGAACAACTGCAATACTTTCATTTTCTGAGAGGTGAGGATGAGCGTTTGCATCGGTCACACCACCGTGTGTCGCCCATCGAGTGTGAGCAATACCAGAGTTTCCCGCAATGTGGTTAGGCAATATTTTCGATAGTTCTGAAACCTTACCTACCTTCTTGTGGACTTGCAGGCTACCATTTTTCACGACAATTCCTGAAGAATCATACCCTCTGTATTCCAGTCTTCTTAGTCCCTCAATCAGCAACGGCGCTGCGGCTCTATTGCCGATGAAACCAAAAATTCCGCACATGAATAATCCTCACATGTTGATTACTTCAGAACAGACTGGACAGTTCATTCTACGTAGAGTCATATCCTTCACTGTGATATTTGCATTACATGATGAACAAATGACTGTCTTTTGCGGCGCAGGAACTCCAGGTAATGCCGGCAACATACCAGGTGCTGGAGGCATAGGTAGTTCACCGGGCGCTGGTGGCATTGGTAATTCACCAGGTGCTGGTAATGGAGGTAAATCTTCTAACTTAGGCAGAGGAGGCATTTCTCCCGGTGGAGGTAATTCGCCAGGAGCTGGAAGAGGTGGTAGATTCTTAGACATGTTTTCGAAGATCTCTTGTGCCTCT
>CEOV01011306.1_pt1 | contig 18036 bp, 14 predicted proteins | sample 530631 | NCBI WGS metagenome assembly CEOV01 (sample SAMEA2620756, study PRJEB7988) | marine metagenome | isolation source: saline water (ENVO:00002010), including
TTTATTCATCATCATTAAACCAAATGGAAATTGCATTTCTCGGTATAGTGTTGTGACAGGTATACCAAGTTTATCCTCCTCCATCTGCTCCTCATTTTTACTGTATATGTTAACAATGTCATTTAATGATTTACCAATTTTATATAAATTCCACATTATTACCTCGATATTAGAAATATTCTTAAAACTTTATCTGAAGTATTTTGTACTTCAATAGAAATACTTGTAAATTTTCTACAGGTATATTGATCTATTTGTGCTGCGCCTACAGTGCAGCTCTGACTAAAAAAAATATATTTAAGTGAATTTGAATTGTAATCTTGGTTAATAGTTTTTGTTTCACCTACAGGAATATCTAAAACATCTATTTCAAAGTTTTCCTCTTTAGATAAAACACAAAATAATCTTGTATCATCTTCAAGAGCTTCTAACTTTGTTCCCACGGCCAATAAGTGTCTGCTTGAGTTTGGACTTATAACATCATAGTCTGCTCCAAATTTATATGTGTATAAATATTTTTTGTTTGCAATTGCATCCTCTGTTGTGCTTTCAGTAAAATCACCCTGTCTTACTTTGTCATTGTTGTTGAGAGCTTTCATTCTATCAATGTCAGCTGCTGTGATGTTGTCATCATCGTTCCAATAACTGGTGTGTTCTACTTTACCTTGCACTAATGATATTCTATTTGTTCTACCAAAAACTTTATTGCTTTGACTATCATACGTCACCGTATCTGGTTTCATAACATCATCCATTGAGTCTCGGTCAATAACTTTACCTATATCACCAGATACTATTGTTGTTTGAAATAAATCATCAATATTCATAGACCACGATGGATCTTTAGCACTAAACTCGTATTTCATCTATATACTTGTACTTTCTGTCATCTCTTGTTCTTCATCAAAATTATTTAGATGATATTCAAATTTTTGTTTTCTTTTATCTATTATTTCGTGCGTTTCAAAATCCACAAAATAATTTTCTGTATCATACCCAAGTTCTTTCAGCCATTGTTCGTGTATTTTTATTAATTCATCTCTATGCTTAATATCCCAATCAATGTGATTATCTCTTAAATAAAAATATTTAGTTTCTGCAGTAAAGTTTTGAGGGATATATTGAGTCTCAATTAAATCATCAAAACGAATAACACCATTGACTATATGCTCACAGCCCTTTTCTGCATAAACAGATTGTTTTTTTTCGTATTCTAAAATCATTGGTTTATAATATTTGTTCCTGAGCCACTTGTTGAAAATTGAAAACTTTGATTGGCCCATTCCCAGGTTGTTGCATTACCACCTGTCGAATAACTTGCATTAGCTCTAAGCAATGTTTTATTGCCTACTAAATTTCCAAGATTTAAACAACTTGACGGTATAAACCAACTGGTAAAACCACTATTTGCTAATGTACCACTAGCAATTAATCTGAGGTCAGTTATACTTTGTCCTCCTTTACCAATACTTGATGATGACCCCATAACCACCCAAGTTGGGTTAAATCCATTTGAAAATGCAGTTGATTGAGGGTTGTTGCTTAAACTTCCAATATTTGTAGCACTTGCAAATCCTACTATACTTCCTAAACCACCGTTTCCATTAACCATAGCATAACTGTAGCTTGTTGGAGCAGGGCTTGTATTGCTCTGTCCGTGAAAGTCTGACAAAGAGATAGTTCCTGATGTTGGTACATTTGCGTTGTTGCTGTGATTAGCTACAAAACTTCCACCTTTATAATACTCGGAAAGTGAGTGACTTCCACTCCCTCCGTACTCCCCAACCAGTGAATTTATCGATATTGCGTTTCCTGCTGCTGGTAAAGTCATACTTTGCTTTTTAATTCTTCGATTTCAGCTTTTAATTCTTTGATTGATTCAACAAGCAATCCAACAACATTTCCATATCTAACAGATTTAAATTTTTCATCGTCATTGCCTATTTCGTGTGTATCATATACTACCTCTGGTAATACTTTTTCCAATTCTTGTGCAATAAGCCCTGTAGATTTCTTGCCATCTTTTTTGTAATTAAATGTAATACCTTGCAATTGACAAACCTTTTCTAGTGCATCAGGAATAACCTCAATGTTTTCTTTTAGTCTTATATCTGATGGAGACCCAAATGCTGTGACGTCACCTTTACAGATTATGGCACCTGCAGCTGACATATCAATCTGAACAGCATTTATACCATTTCCTCCGTCATTTCCTGCAAATATAATGTCCTTATCTTGCGTGGGGTGTGTAATAAAAGCATTTGAAGTACTATTATCTCTAGTTATTGTTAAGAAATGTGTTCCTGCGCATTCATATCTAAAATCGTTTCCTGCCGCATCAAAAACTATGTCATTGTCAACATCAAAAGTTAAATCGCCAGTTGAGTTAGTAATATATGAACTAGTGCTGCTATGGTAGATAGTCATATCGTTTCCATCACCAAATACAGCTTTTTTATTATCTGGAAATTTTAAACCATCAGCAGAGGTAGAAACCATAACTGAGTTATTATGTAATAAATCTACTGCACCACCATTTGTGCAACGAATGTAATCAGCAGTACCACCACTATTTGCTACTCTTAGATCATTTCCTTCAAGTCTTAAATTTCCTGTGCCTGCATCTTTAATATAACTATCACTTCCATCGTGGAAAATTTCTAAATCGTTTCCTGTTCCAAACCTTGCTTTAACATTATCATTAAAATCTACTCCGTTAGATCCACCGACACCAGCTGGTACTGATCCAAAAGACAAAGTTCCACTACCGTTTGTTGTTAAAAATTGTCCGTTGCTACCGTCAGCTGTTGGATAAGATAAGCCGTCAATAACTACTGCGCCAGACCCTTTAGGTGTTATTTTAAGGCCTATGTTTGTATCATCACCTGTTGCTGATATTTCAGGAGGATTACCTGTTGCAGCGTTTGTGACGTCTATTTGGTTGACTGCAGATGATGTTGTTTGAAAAATTATTTGTTCATTGCCATTTTCGTCTGCAATAAAATGTGCATCATCAATTAATATATTGTTTGAGTTTGTGTCAAGGTTGCCGCCAAGTTGTGGTGATGAATCTTGAACTATATCTGTCAATGACCCTGCTACAATAGCGTTCCAAGATGATCCGTCATAATATTTTAAAGCAGACGCTGTGGTATTAAAAACAAGGTCCCCTGCATCTAAAGACGATGATGGGTCACTACCTGCAACCCTATATCGTTCTGCAAAACTATTTACACCAGCTACATTAGATGCAACGGTTGTAATATTTGAATTTGCTCCAGCTACTGTGTTGATGTTAGTTGCGTTTCCAGCTACAGCATTTATGTTTGTGCTATTGCTATTTACAGCGTTTATGTTTGTTTCATTACTTGCTACAGCATTAATTTCAGTTGTATCACCAGCTACAGTGTTAATATTTGTTGCGTTCCCTGCTACTGCATTAATATTTGTTGCATTACTTGCAACGGCTGAGATGTTAGAGTTAGCACCAGCTACCGTCGTAATATTTGAATTGGCACCAGCAACCGTATTAATATTAGTATTATTACCAGCTACCGTGTTAATGTTTGTAGCATTACCAGCTACAGCATTTATATTAGTGGCATTACCTGCTACAGCGTTTATATTAGTAGCATTTGATACAGCACTGTTTATGTTTGATTGATTCGATGTACTTGGTGTAGTAGATTGCCAGGCAGATCCTGAATAAACCTTAAATACATCATCTGTAGAATTAAAATACAAAGCACCTGTAGCAAGTGCATCACCATCATTATCAGCTGACGGGTCACTTGATTTACTACCTAAAAATATATCGTCAAAATTATCAAAACTTGTGGCTGCAGATGTTGCGGATGATGCTGCTGCAGTTGCAGAGTTTGATGCATTTGTAGCTTGTGTTGAAGCTGTTGATGCTGATGTAGATGCGTTAGATTCACTTGTTGCCGCTGCTGTTGCTGAGTTTGCTGCAGCCGTTGCTGAGTTTGCGGCAGCTGTAGCAGAAGATGCAGCGTTTGTTGCAGATGTTGTTGCACTGGCTGCGTCTACTAATAAACTCCATTTAGCAGAGTCTGTATTTGATGTAAGTGGCTGACTACCTGATGAGGTATGTGTGGTTGTACATATAAAAATGTTGTTTGTAGAAGTATCTTTTACAATATCTCTAGCATTATATGTAGTTCCTGCAGACCAGTTTCCAACAAACGTACCTAATTCCTGTGTCACTGATATTTCACCTGAGCCGTCAAAAGCAAGAATTTTATTCTGTCTATCAGTTGACCCAACGGTAAACTCTGTTGAGGTCATTGTATTTGTTCGAGATAACTTAATAGATCTGTCAAGTTCTTCTTGAACCTCCTGGACCTGCATTTGTAATTTGTCTAGTGCTGACTCGTGTGTCTCAGCTGGAAAAGGATCGTTTGCAACATAATCAGTTTCTTGTGTAAGATCGGTATCCCTAATTAAAACGACGGTATCGTTTGAACTTGGAATATTGCCTGATGTAAATGTGACTGTTCCTCCTGCAGCTCCTGCGTCTGCTATAGTATAATGTGTAGTAATTGTTTTAGTTGTTTCGGTTCCAGTTGAAGATCGGATTATAACTTTTAATTCAGTGGTAGAATTGATGCCAAAAGTATAATTAAAGGCCGAAGTGCTGCCGTTCCCAGAATAGCTGTTTTTAACTGTGGTTGTACTTAAAGTCATATTTTGTCCTATAAAAAAACCGCTTTTCAGCGGTTGGTTATTGATGACACATTTGATGGATTATATCATTTTTTTTAGATTATTCGGTCAAATCTGTCAAAAGTTAATTGAATATTGATGGTAAACTGTCAGGTTTTCTATCACCAGGTGACCACCAGTAAGTATTTCTGTCATTTTTCTGCGTTCTTTTAATTTTTCTATTTATCTTTGACCTATGTTTTGGGTCAATTAGTTCAGATATATATTCAAAAAAGTACCTTTCTAAAACTAATCTCATATACCAGGCAGATGCACCTGGTGAGTTTTTAGATAAAAATTTAGCAACATCGGCACCTACGTTAGCTTTTTTCTCAGGATCTAGGCCCTGATAAATATTTCCAAATACTAAATCTAAAGATTGAAATATAAGCCCCGTTGTTGGTCCTGCAAGTTCAGCTGTCCTGCCGCTGACTCCATCAAGACTGTATCGTCCTCCAAAAATCATATCACCAACAAAACCTAATCCACCTCCGTGAAGCATAGCATCTAGCCAATATTTTGGGTTGTTGTAATTATCGTCTGTGCTTATATTTTGACCTTTAGTGATATTTTTTAGTTCTTTAGTTAAAGCACCCATTATTGTGGTTGATAACAACAATGGTAGAATATATCCTAATTTACCTTTTATGCCCTTTTTATAAATACCTCTCATCATATGTGTAAACATAAATGTTAGAGGAAATTGTTTAAACTGCAGTATTGATCTTGCAAGTTCACCTAATACAGTACCAGGTCTTGATCTACCACTAATAACTGTAGCACCTCGTGCGTTTGCAACAGGCACTGCGTGATCAACAAAGTCCTGTACCATATGTTGATATTTGTATGCTAAATCCTGTGCTAGTAGTGGGCTTATATCAGTTCTTGCCGCTATATCATCAGATCTTAAATATAATGCACCTTTCCACTTAGCATCCTCTACACCAGCATCAAACAATTTTGTTTGTCTAATAATATTCCACTCTGCTTCTTTTATTCCGTGTTCACCTAAATATTGATGTAATTTTGGATTTTTTTTTGCAATTTGTTTGTAAGTTTGGTCAACATTTCTTGCCATAAAAGCTATTACTTCTAAACCAGCTCCCCATCTTCCAGCTTGTGTTAGCCAAGAAAGTTGCGTAGTTCTCAAAATAAAATCTGCTAATCTTCTTGAAAATTCGTGACTTTCTACTGCATCCGCAGAATATCTTGACATAGCTGATGCAAGTGTACTCCAATGTTCTGCGGCTAAACCAGATGTTGCAGCTATTTTTAATCTTGTGCTTTTGTTAACGCCTGACAACGGGCTAACAAAAGTTTTTAAATTTGAAAGCATAGCTTTTGCAGATGGAACCCCAGAAATTCTTGCAGTTATTCTAGTTAAATTAAAATCATTTAGTGCCATAAAAAAGGCAGAACCTAAATAAGACGCTGTTGACAATTGTCTTAATGACGATAAGTTTTTTGCAGTCATAGCATTTACAGGAATGTTAAGATCGCCACGTAAATAATAATACATATTTTCGGTTGCCTCGATTGCGCCTCTTGCCCTGTTAACTTCTTTTTTTTGTTTTGCAGTGGGTTGTAAGTTTGCCCATTTATTTACTTCAGCTGATATTGTTCGTAAAAAAGCATCAGGGTTTGGACCCATAACTTGCATCATTGCAATGTCCCTAGCCATTTTATCAATGTGCGTTATTGAAACATTAAATAAATCACCATCTCCAAATCTATCTGTGTAAACTTTCCAAGATTCAAAATCTTTAAAGTGTATAAATCTATGATCCAGGCGTGAGTTTGCCAACATCTTGGAATTGCGTCCACCTCCTAATTTTGTAGCATACCCATTTGTGATTATGTTGTTGTATGCTTCACCTAAAGCAATTTTAAGTTCTGCATCATCAAAATTTTTGCCAGTTTGATAATTAATCATTTTGTCTCTGTCTAGCATAGGCATTACAAAATCAATCCACTCTTGTTGTGAAATGCCGCCAACTTTTGTAGAATTGTGATATTGAGGTATGTATCTAAAAAGGGCTTTTGGTATGCTGCCACCAGCTGCATTAAATTTTACTCTGGCTAATTCAAAAGTTTGTATTAAGCTTTCCGCTATTTCTTCTGCTGCCTTGTTTCCTGTGCTGCCAGGATTATACATTTCTTGACCTATAAGTTCTAAATCTGCTTTGTTTCTTGTATTTCCTAATAATGTGTGTCGATGATTTTTTAAAAATGCATACATATTATTATGTAGCTCACCCCTTACTACTCGTGTTCTAACCTCTACATTAGCAAATTTTGTAGTACCCTCTGGCACTTCTAAAAATCCAACAATTCTTTTTAATGCTTCGGGCGGGTCAATCTTATTTTTCATATTTTTGTATTCGTTTAAAATATAATTTTTTGCCCTGTTGACTGCAATATTTTGTAAAGAAGTGATGCGTTGTTTGCGCAATGCATTATATTGGAATGATTCAAAAGTAGCTTTTCCAGCAAGACGAGCTGCCTCAGTTTCATTTGCTCCTGCATCCAATGCTTTTTGTAAATTTTCTAAATACAATTGTTCTATATTTATCTGCTTTTCTTTTGGCAAGATGCCCTCTGCAGCTAAATTATCTATACATTTTATAAAACTCATAAACAGTCTCTTTTAATTAGTTCTCCAATTACCAAATTATCATTATCAACATCATCTTTAAATTGTTTCAATGTTTGAGTGACATTTGTTATTTCATCACCTTGTAATTTTTCACCAACAACAATTTCAATATTGTCAACATCATCAATAACACCCTCTCGTTGTTTTATTTGATTATATGTTTCGTCAAATAATATTTTATCTTCTGCAGCAAGTTTAGCTCTGTCTGCCTCCTCTGCTTTTGTCAATTTAACTTTTTCTTTATATTTTCTGTATGCCTTGCCTTGTTCAAATACAGCTGCTAAATCTTTGTGTTGAATTTGCACCTCCATACTAAAACCCTCACGAGTCACCATATTAAAATGTATAGCTCTGTATCCGCTGTCTTTTGTGTTTACAAAATAATTTTCAATATCAACAATTTTAATATCTTGTTCTCTAGCGGCCCTAAAAACCTTGTTAACATCTTCAAGCGTATCAACAAGTATTCGGCCACCTAAATAATCACCCATATATTGAGCATCAGCACCGTAGTATTCTATTGTTTTTTCTACCTTAGTTTTTGCTTTTTTTGCTTCTTTGACTCTTGTTTTGATGGTTGCATTTTTTATGCCAATAGTTATATTATTAAGTGTGGACTCTAAGTCATTTTGATATTTTGCTGCTAAAACCAGTAATTGGTCTACATCGTTTATATGTTGTAATACGGATTTTTGAACTATGGGATTAAAACTACCGATAGAAATTGTTTCATCAATCAGAGATGCTGGTGTAGCTGTTGCTTTAGCAAAAACAGATGATGACGGATCAGTTGTTGTTGCTTGGAGTATTCCTAAATCGTCCTGGGTTGATGCGTCCAAAGATTTTACAGTTGGTGATGTTTTAATAGCTCCTCCGCTTACAAATTCTGGGTTATTAGATGATATAGCCAAGTCTGCCTCTAAAGCTCCTAATTCTTGATCAGCATTTTTCTTTGACTGTACAAATTTATTTGGATCCTCAAAATTTTTAAGATTTTTTTGTTCTAGGTCAAGTTTTGGCGTTGTTGATATTTCTGATGCCTGGCCTTCAACAATTGCACTCCGTCTGTCTCCACTTGCATTAATCCCCTTAGTATCGCCTCGTTCAATTGCTGCTCGGATAGACTCGATAAAAGTTTCCGTTGCTTCTCGTTTGTTTCCATCTGCCCAAAGCCTTGCTGACCTTGTAAGAGCATCTGAGACTTCACCCTTTCTGTTTGCGAGAGTTTCGATTTGGTAGATTGCGATTGCATTTTGTTCCTCCTGTGTTTTGTTATAAGTTGTATCTAACCTGTTTTTGCCGTCCTGAATAATTCTTTGTTCATTTTGCACTAATGTTGCCATTACTGTTTTGTCTTTTTTTAATTTATTTAGTGATGCTTGAAGTACCTTGCCTCTTTCTACAATTAGGGTTTCTTTGATTGTTGTTGTGCCAAACATATCAATTGTTTGTACTTCTCGATTTCCAGCTTGTAATATAGATTCAATTTGATTTCTAAGTTCTATTCCTGTAGCAGGTTTTGTTTTCTCTAAAACTTTCATTACACTTAAATGCAAAGCTGGATCGTCAACCATTTCACCCACTGCAGCTGCTATTTTTGCATTGATGCCTGAATTTAAAAAATAACCCCAGGCGTCGTCACTTAATTTATATAATGAGGTACTTAATCTATATAAACTGGTATTTGGGGCCACTTTGTTAGCCATTCTATTTATGTATTCTGGGCTAACACGTAAAGCTCTTGCAACATCAACGGGGTTTGCGGTTCCGTTTTGTACATTTCTAATCATAGCTTCAGCCATAACCTCTTCAGGTGTAAATCCATCCACCTCTCTTCTTACAGTGGTATTGATAATTATGTTTGCATCAGGGTCAGCAATTGATAGTCGTTTTGCAAGGCCTAAGCGTTGGTGACCGTCTGCAACAAAATAGGTTCCGTCAGCTTTTTGGTAAACCATCAAACTGCCTGCAGCATCTCGATCCCACTGTGTGACTTTTGCAAGTGTGTCTTTAACACCTCTTGCATCTCCACCTGTTTTAAATTGAAAAGTCTCTGCATCAAATTTTATTTGATCAGGCGTTAGATATGTATCATATGCAACAGGACGATTTTCTTTTAATACTACAGGTACTGTTGGAGAATCTAAAATTCTTGGTTGATCACCTGTTTGTAAGGCCTCAGACGCAGCTGTCATTCTGCCATTGTGTTCTACTGTTCCCTCAATAGTTTGTGGAAATGGATTTTCAGCAAAATCATTTTCTAAATTTTTAATATCCTCAACTGCTTCGGCAACTTTAGGTTTAGACAGGATAGCTGGATTTAATGTTTCTAATACAATAACTAATTCATTTGGTTTTAAATTATTTAAATTTTGTGCAAAATATTTAACCCATTCTTCATCACTAAAATCAGGAAAATTTTCTTCAACAAATAATTTTGCTTTTAAATCAGGATTAAGTTCTGCAACACCTTTAATAATTTGTTGTTTTGCAGCTCCGTAAGCTATAGCCGTGCCTTTTGCCCCTCCTAAAAAAGCAACAGGTATAACTGCTCCTGCAATTGTAGAAAATAAAACAATTTTAGCTGCGTCGTTAATATCATAATCTATACCCACTGATTGCTTAAATGGAAGAACTTGAGACTCAATACCTATCGTAGCACCAGCTGCCAATACTGATTCTGCCGCTGCCGTTTTTAATACAGTCCCAGCAAAAGTTCTACCAGCTCCATACGTAAAACTAATAGGCAATGTTGCTAATATTAAAGGATCTGTAAAACCAGCTCCAGCACCACCTACTAATGTTCCTACAAATCTATCAAATCCACTTTCTGAAAATTGGTTAACTGTTTGTAATCTTCTTGAGCTTTTTCTTGCTTTTTCTGCTTCTATTTCAAAAAAATGCATTTCACTGTTGGATTTTGCTCTTTCTGATGGAGGAATACTTGATAAATATTTATTTACCTGGTTTTGTATAAATTCCTTTTTTTCTTTATAAGAAATATCTTCATTTATTGCAGCTATTCTTGGATCAATATCGTTTGCTTTTCGTTCCATATCAAGTCGTTCTGCATCGGACATTGGTAAATCAGGTCTATAGGTATCTATTTGTGGTATGTTTGCATCAGGAAACACGGTATTAAAATTACTTATATATGCTGAAGTTGCTCTCATATCTAACATATGTGCTGACATTGAATTATGATAATTTAAAAAATCATCAAAAGCAGCTGACATATTATCATTAAATCCTTGAGGGTTCATTTCCATAACCCCTTGTCTGTCTTTTCTTTTAGAGTTTATGATCACAGGCCACTCAATTCTTTGTATATTTTTGCCAAATCAAAAATGACTAAATTACCTTGTTTATCAACGACCTCGTGTATAGCTGTCTGAGGGCTGTCACCAAAAGCAAAAGTATATCTTCCAAAATCATAAGGTATAAGATGAACCATATTTTGATTAAATAAATCTTCAGCTCTTGCTTCTCTCGGTCCATCTGTTGTAAATTCACTTTCAAAGTATGGCATTGAGCTAACAGATTTTGCTAATAATTCATCAGTCATATTGTTATCCAGCATTTCTTCTAAACTTACAGTTTGGTTAAATCCAAAACCTTTATTAAAAAAACCACCTGGATTTTGAACTGAATTGAAGTGATAAGTTTGCTCTTGATATATTCCTGGCACGATAAGTTTGTAGCCATTATATTCTTCTAAACCGCCATACCCATTGGAATAACCAGCTGCATATTGAACCGCATTTTCCATATGCTCAATTGCTTTCTTTATTGGCTCTGTGCCACTATTAAATTTCTTTGCTGTTGCAGGATCACTAAGTAATAATCCTTGGTAAATTAAATCTGCAGCTTCATTTAGCATATTGTATGTTTTTCTGTCATCAAGCAGTGGTGATGTTTGAAATATTGAAAAAGCATCAGTTTTAATATTTGAATATTCAAATTTTGTTGATTTATATTGATTTAAAATATCCTGTGTATTTTTATCATCCCTTAAAACAAATGCCTTAATTGCACTATCTATGTGTGTTGCAGGGCCTGTAGTTGAATACAAAGTGCCTATCATTGCAATGCCGTCAGCACCGTCAATATCAGATAATTGTTGAAACGCAGCGTATCCATATTCACCTGACATTTGGCTTACATTTACAATTAGATTTTTTATTTGATCTTCACTTCCAGTGGCCAATATTTGAGAAATTTGGCTACGTTCAGTTTCTAAAAAAAACTGTGGTATAGGTTTGTTGTATAAGCTAGCTGTAGCAACAGCTGTTGCTGCCCTGTCATATAATAGGGTCATATCTTCAGGATCAGACCTATCTATGTCTGTAAAATCAATTGGCTGTACATTAAGGCCAACAGAATTTGCAACACTTAATAAATTTTTATCCTCGTTCTTTTTTCTAAAATCAATTAATTTTTTTAGAGCTTTTTCTTTAGATACATTTAATGAGTTAAAATCGTCACTGCCTGAGCTTGCATAATTAAATGCCCTTACTTGATTATATTCTGCCTGTATGTCAGACAAAGATGCTTTTTTAAATGGCTCTATATATTTAAAAACCTCTATCGAATTATTAAGGTCTTGTATTTCATCGAATAGGCCCACTTTTCCGTTTGCAATAAGTGCAGCACTTACACTTTCTGCTTTTTCCAATAAATCATTTACCTTGCTTACGCTTGGCATATAATCGTCTTTGTTTATATCAATAACATCTTTAATTTCGTCTTTTAACTCAGAAGCTGTTGAACTTAATGCTGCAAGAGCTTTGGTTTGATTTTTACTGTTTTGTCCATCTGCTGAACTTTTTAATTGTTGGACAACTTCTGGGTCTAAAGAGTTATATGCGCCGTCCTCATACAACTCATAAAATTTTTCTAAATTTTCTGCAATTAATTTATTTGCGTGTAATACACTTAACTCAGCTTTTAAATTATCATTAAATTGTTGTTTATCTAATTCTGGTTTGACGCCTTTTCTTACAAGTTTGTCATAAATGCCTAGTACGTTTTCACTACCAAACATATTATCCTCTTGCTGTGATTTTATAATTCTATTTCCATCAGCGTCAGCATTTAACCAGGTATTCATCATTAAAAATTTTGAATCCGTAAGATCTTCAGAAACCTTTGTTAAATTGTTTTTGTAAATACTATTCTCAATGCTTGGGTAGTATCCCCTTACCTGTGTGTTTGCTGTGTTAAAAAACCACTCACTGACGTGTTTATTATCTTGTATGTTTGCATAATATTTTTGTATTATTTTGTCAGCTTCAGCTTTGTATTCTCTGGCCCCATTTTCTACATCACTGCTTGTTTTATATTTATTGTTTAAATCTGTTATATCTACAGTAAAATCATTCATCACTTGTGTCTGTAATCTATCATCAGATATTCTTTTATTTTTCTCATATACAGTTATCGCAAGATCAGCTGCTGAATTTGCAAAATTAGACACTGCATTGCCTACTTGACCTGGATTGCTTGTTAAAAATGGTCTGTTTCTTGTTGGCCTTGCTATCGGTCTTGTTTCAGATTTATATGTTGGAATTTTTACCATTATGTTTGCATAGCTTTTGCAGCCCCTCCTAATAGTGATGATGCAGCATTAAAGTATGATGCTTTTTTTGCATTTTTACCTCTTGCTAGTGCAGCCGCACCTTCCATCCTAGATATAACGGCTTGTTCAATTTTATCTGCACTATCTACTTTTGCATTGTACATTATTATTTCTTTTTCTAGCTCAGCTTCTGCATACATAGCTGTTAACACTTCTATCGGTGTCCCTTCAAGTTTAACACCTGATTTTAAATATGATGCTGTTGTTTGGCTTTGCAATGAATTAAAATCTTTTTCAAAAATAGATACATTTCTTTTGCCTAAAGCAATTGATTGTTCTGCATCTTGCTCTGCCTTAATTGCGTTTCGTTCTGCAATTTTTTGGTTTGCTTTACCTTCTTGCTCAGCAGCTTTACCAGCGTAAATTTGACCAGCAGCTCCTGCTGTTGCAGCTGTTGCTATTGCTATTGTGACTGGATCACCCATTAAAATAACCTCGCATATAAATCATAATCGTTGTTGTCCATATATTTTTTCATAACACCCTCTGAATGTAATCCCAGCCATTTTGCAAACTTGTGTCCTGTTTCAAAATCTGATCTTACCGTTGTTTGTAATCTTTCGACCTTATTGTCAGTCATAACCTTATCAAAAATTTTTTTTATAATCCTTGCTGTTTGTATTGGGTGTTTGTGTATATCGTTAGTGGCCATCACCCAACCCTCATAGACATTTCCCCACATATTGATCATACCTCCTGCAGCAATAATTTTATCATCAACTATTCCTGTCCAACTCATACCAGGTTTTTCAAGCTGATCCAACATATCATAATATTCAGGACGAACCTTCATAAGATCATTATTCATCCGTCGTTCCGCTATGTATCTACCGTGTTCTGCTTTAAAAGCTATAATTTGCATTAACCTTCGTAAACTGTTAGCTCTGGGTATATTGACAGTACAGTCAAAGGCAATGGCTGTGTTTGTCTTACAAAAATATGCCCATCACTATTATAATCATCTCGCAGCTCAATTTTTTTGTCCCCAGAAAATAAATCAATTGGTGTATCCATCAATGCTGCTGAGGACCTAAAAGGTATATTCTCCATAGATTCTAAATCACTGCCAACTTCTACGCCTAGAGTTTTGTGTAATCGTACTGTTATTTCATTTATTCTTTTAATTTTAGATTGTGCAACACCTTGCGCAGCTCCTGCCTCTATTCGTAAGGTTTGCAAGATTGAATCATAATTCAATCCAATATGCACTTTTTGTGCTGCCCTGTCTAAAGTCACGGCACCGTCACTAACAAGTTTGTCTGCGTGTGTGGCTCCATCAGCCAGTATCGATACAGTCTCACCCTCTAGGTGACTTAATCCAGTTATTGATGTTGTCGGGCTTCCGTCATAACTAAGGCCACTGTCCACAAAGAAAGCATCATCTTGTGTCTCACCAAAATCGAAAGCAGTTAAAAATTCAACAAACCTTCTTGTAGCTCCGTTAATGTATCTTTTTACAACTAAATATAATTGATACTCATCTTGATCAGACGGTATGACACCAATAGACTCAACGGTTGCATCAACTAAAATTTTATCAGTCCTGGCAGATGTCACACTTACATCATACTGTAAATCGACAAATGTTTTTAATTTACTGTCTAGTGCAATTTTAAATTGATCATCATCTATTTTTTTCACAAAATATTTAGCTTTGTCTGTTATGTTGCTTAAACCAGTGCCGCCTAAATTATAATAAAAATGATCACCCGTAGATAATCCGTGTGATGCAGAATACACTACATTAGTAGCAAGATTGACACCCTTAAAAATAAATTGAGTGGTGTCTGTGCTTGGTGCTGATGTTAAATCGACCGCAGTACCCGCTGTTGCGTTTGCAGCTGTGGTTGCTAATTTTATTGTGTTAGAGTCAACTGATATTATAAAATATAGTAAGTCTGTTGTAATTCCACCAATAGCATTTGTTTCTGTAAAATAATAAACAGGATCACCTGTTGAAAAACCGTGTGAGCTGATTGTTATGCTGTTTGATGTTATGTTTACATTGCTACCATTAGACGTAAAACTTTTAAAAGACCTGGCAATATTTTTACTATTATAATCATACCCACCAAGAATGTGACGATGCCACCCAACAACTTTTTCATTTCTTTGGTAAGTTAAGCCCAGTAGTACACCATCATTTCTTGTGGCCCATAAAATCGAATCTGGCTCTTGTTGGTATGCAAAACTTTTAAGACCGCCTTTGGTTATATGTTCCGCTAAAATTGTCATATCAGGTGCAATAAAACCATCAACCTCGTAGTTATAAACCATCTCTCTTACTTTTCGTTTTGCTCTTTGCAAAAACATTGTGACGTTAGCAATTTGAATTGCGTCAACATTGGCTGATCCGTAGTTTGTTTGCCTTATGATCTGAATATTTGTAGGTGTAATTGGCTCACTATTTGTACCAGATGTTGCAATAAATTCACCGCCTGTAGTACCAATCAACAATTGTGTTTGGTTAGATAAAAATCTTATAGCGTTAACCTGATTACTTGCAATTGTGTAGATCATAGCATCGGTAGCGTTAGTACCTGTAGCAAAATTTTCATAACTACCGCCTACGCTAAACCATAAAGATTGCGGATTATTATTTGTACCAGCAAAAACTAATCTTTGTTCAAAAAATGTCACTGAGCTTGGAAAGTTATCTGACCCTGTAAGGCCTGGTGAAGGGGAGCCTGTTATTGAAACGGTGTTGAGTGTCCAGGAAGTGTGTCCTGTCCGTGTTAATTTACGTATAGCATAACCAGGATGGACGATGTACATAATATCAGCAGATTGTGCATATTTAATCTCAAATAAATCAGCTTTGTCGTATGGTGATGTTATTTGATATATTCTAAATGCCTCGCCGCCTGATGCGTACGTTGTAAGTGATGATGTATCAAAATTGTTGCCGTCGGTATCTTGTAATTGAAATGTGTTAGTAGCAACTCCAGCAACTTTGAATTGTCTGCCGTTTAATTCTGTCATACCAACTATGCCGCTTAAAATTACATAATCACCGTTAGAATAGCCGTGGCTGGATGCAGTGACTACGCCAGGATTAGCTTTTGTAATACCTGTTATTGTTTTAGCAGCTTCTGTGATGATACCGTTGTCTTTAAAAAATCTAATATATTGATCGCCAAACTCCATCATATAAGTTTGTGTCGTTGAAAACTCAAAAGGTATAAGTCTTGTTTGATCACCACTGTTTTTTACTTCAGCAACAAACTTGGTCCCAGGTCTGCGAGATGCGCCTCCGTGTGGGTGTATGACCATATTTTCTAAAGTTTTTGTACCACTAAAATATTTTTCTAAATCTATTCGCCCGTCAAGTCTTGGTGACAGTTCACCTGATGTAAAACTTGCAAAGCCAAAAGTAGTTTTTGCCATTAGTACCTCGAATTTATAAATGTACTAGCATCAATATCGTACGGTGTTCCCTCTGTAGCGTCTGCAAATCTTGCCTCTTTTAATTTATCTCTATAAATAGCGTCAAGCTGTGATGCAACTGTGTTAGATTGTGTTATTGCATAAGCTAATTCTGCAGCTAATCTTGCAGCAATTGTTTCAATAAGAAGAGTATCATATTGCTGCGGGTCAGTTATTTTTGCAAGATAAGTTAGAAATACACTTTCCTCGTCTGTCACTATTTTTCTACCCTCTAATTTATATGTTTGTCCGTTATCAAGCATAGAAGATGATCCATTATGAAACCCTCCTATTTGGATAACCCTGATACAGTCAGTGGGCAATGTGTATTGTTGTGTGTATTCGTAAACTGGAGCAGTGCTGTCTGCGGCTAACTCAACACGTTTTACAAGACAATTCCAATAATGCGTTCTAAAAATAGCGTCACGAATTGGCTCGTATCTTTGATTGCATAATCTTGCGTTGCGTGAGTCCTCAGTCAATGCTGTTATGTTTGAAGCACCTAGACTGTTAAGTGCTGAATTACAAATTTCTACTACTGATGTCATATTAACCTACAAGTGTCTTTTTTTTGTTTGATGCTTTGTTGTTGGCAGCAAAACTAGCTGCCGCTTCTTTACTTCCAAAACCCCATTTTTTCAGTGCAAGTTTTAACCTTGTCGGTTTACCATCTTTTTCTAAAGGACCTTGCATACCAGAAAATCTTGCAGCAAAACTAACTCGTCTAGGGTTAGTGCCTTTGCTTACAGGTGCTTTTACACCATAAAATTCTCTGCCTTTTTTGTTCAGTCCACCTGATGGGTTTTGGTGTTCTTTTTTAGCCATTAACCTACCAAAGTATTTTTCTTTTTATTTTTGATAGCTGCAGCAATAACATCACCTCTAGTGACTACGTTTGGATCGCCATACATAGCTGCCAGGCTTTTATTTTTATTTTTGTTTTTTTTATTTTTGTTTTGGTGTGTGGGTGTATGTGGCATAAATATCTCCTAACCTACCATTGTTTTCTTTTTTTTGCCTGGATCGTATGCAGTTTTTGCAGATTGAGCTAGGGCTTTATCAGTCACAGTGCCTTTGCCTTTACGGCTTGTGCCTGCAGCTTTTCTTTTGTTCATATAATAATATAAACCTTTTTTTACGGTTCTGCCGTCTTTTGTTTTGTGAGTGTCACTCATTTATAAATCTCCTAATTAATGGGCGGCCCGTAGGCCGCCCTAGTTAATTAATCAACAACGTAAAACATTGTTAATTCAATTGAGCCAGTACCTGCTGCACCGCCCATAGTCACAGTCACGTTATAACCGTCACCATCAGCGTCGACCTCGATACCTGATCCAAGAGCAAGAGTGTTTGCTACGTTCACCTTTTGGGCTGAAGTAGAAGCTGCTGCTGCATAGAACTCATCAACGTCTTTTGCGACAGATGTACCATCTGCATTTTTGTATGCTCCGTGTCCAACACTTAGTGTTGTGGAGCTACCCATAGCATCGTGTGCTAAGTAGCCGTGCAATATTCTTGCACCATCAGGCAGGATAAACATTTCAATGTCATCGCCAGATGCTAGAGAAGATGCTTCGTATTGTGCGTAAGCAAC
>CEOV01011995.1_pt1 | contig 18012 bp, 12 predicted proteins | sample 530631 | NCBI WGS metagenome assembly CEOV01 (sample SAMEA2620756, study PRJEB7988) | marine metagenome | isolation source: saline water (ENVO:00002010), including
CTGTAATTTAACTTCCGTTATCATTTCAAACCTATACGTGATGGGATGTGCGATAGCATGAGCGTTAATGGAGAAGATGAAAAAGAAATAAATTACATTCTTACTGAAGAATTGAGATTATTACTTAAACAAAAATTACCAATTGTTGCTAATGTTTGTTTGGTTCTTTTCATAGGTGGATTTGTACTTCAATCATTAGCTCCAGTACTACAACCATTTGCAATGGCAGTCTTGGTTTATCTGATTTTAAGACCTGGTGCATTATACCTGATGAGAGAATTTAAAATGCGAGAAGGGTGGTCATATTTCTTTGTATTATTGATGTTCGTAAATTTATTAATTGGGGTATTTATTGCGATTGCATATAATGTTCAAGTATATATGGAAAATGGAGGAATAGAAACTCTTGAAGAAAATTATTCCGAACTATACATCTCATTAAATAATACTGGGCTCAATGTTAGTGGTCTTGAAGACCCGTTTAATTCCATAGGGGCTGAACAAGGTGCAGGATTTATCGGTACTCTGAGTGGTTATGCCTTCAGTTCAATTACAATGATTCTATTCTTGGTTTTTATAATCTATGAAATGCCGTACCTCGAAGGTAGAATTGCTAGAGCATTCCCGGGAGATAAAGCGAAAGGAATTTCAAAAGTCACTAGAAAAATTGAAGCAAGTGTTAACGCTTACTTGGTAACAAAAACAAATGTTAGTTTAGGTACTGGAATTTGTACAAGTTTAATCTGTTTACTTTTGGGAGTTCCACTTTGGTTTGTATGGGGTATCTTAGCATTCTTATTCAATTATATTCCATACATTGGTTCAATTATTGCATCAATGCCTGCTATTGTATTAGGCTATCTTGCTATTCAAGACCCTCTGTTTGGTTTACTTGCATGGGATGATTTAGGAGGTCAATGGGTTGCTGGAACAGTAGTATTGGTTGTAATCATATTTAATCAACAACTTTGGGGTGCTGTAATTGAAACAAAATGGACGGGTAATCAGTTAGATGTAAGCCCTGTATTATTATTATTGACTTTTGCATATGGAGGTTTTGTTTGGGGCCCTATTGGAATGATACTTTCTGCACCAATTACCGTTATTGCAAAAATAATTCTTGAAAATATCGAACCTACTAGACCAATTGCAATTTTAATGCAGGAAAAAGTACGTAGTTTGAGAGAATTATATGCTGAAGCATATAACGATGGTAAAATGGATAAAGCCGAAACTGGAACGATCTCTTTGATGTGTTCAGATATGGGAATTAATGAAAATGAAGCAATATTAGTTGCTGCTAGGGCAGCATTTGATAGTGCTGCTAAAAATGAAAGAGTATATCCCAATGATGTTGAAATGAAAATGATTGCAAAAGCATGTAAAATACTTAATTTATCAAAACAAGAACAAGAAGAAGTTTTATCAGTATTAGACGATGGAATAATAACCATAACTGAAGCTGAAATGTTAGATAATATATTCTCTGGTCAAATTGAAGGTTTTGATATTGAAGAAGAATAATCAATAAAAGATTGAATCATTATCTCCAATACGAGATTTCTTTTTGAAACCTGGCGGTGGTGTTCTTTTTGTTGGTCCTCTGGAAGAAGGTCTTCGAGGACCTCCAATTCTTCTATCATCGTTTTCACTTGATTCAAAAACCATCTCGTTACCTTTTGCCTGAATTACACTTGAAGACATATTCTTTATCCCATCATATTTTTGTCTTTTCTTAACATGATTTTTGTTAATCATAGAAAGTATAGTAGATTTTGAAACCTGTCCTCTCCCTTCAATTCCACTTGATTCCCCACCAAGAGATTCTTCAAGTTTTTTCTTTCTTTTTTTGTTAGAACCTCTTCCTAAATTTAATCCAGGTAACCATTTATCCCTTTTTCCTACCAAAGGATCAACCCATAAAGGATAGCCTAAATCAATGGGTATTTCACCAATTGGAATAATAATTCCACTTAATATCAAATGAGTTCCAACAGGTAAATCATTATACTTCACCATTGCTCTTTTGCTTCTTAAACGTGACGAGTAATCCCTACACAAGGGCATATCTCTATGTCTTACCACCTGACGTTTATTTCCAGCTCTAGCCCATAACCCAATTGCACCAATTACCAAAGGTATTCCTAAAGCACCTTCCATATAAATCACTAAAGAACCTGCTAAAATCATACAGATGAATAAAGCATTTGATACTGCAAATGCACCCCTAACTACAGGCCACATATTTTTCTTTAATGCTGGCCCCATAGTAATCCAAGCGTTTGAAGCCAATGCTTCATCTTGCCCTCTACGTCCTAATTTCAAAGCTGCAACAGCATTTGTAGGCATATTATTAACAATTCTAGACCATTCTAATCTACTCATTTTCTTAGAATCTGTTGCTACAGTTACTTCAATCAAACCATCCATTCTTCTATCAACTAAATGAGATGCCTCTTGACCTAAAGTTCTCAAAACTTCACATAAACCTGCAACATAAGGATCTTCAGACTCAGATTTACTTAATTCACGATGTATCTTCATAGCATCATCGATATTACCCAGATCTATTAGACATAATGCTTCTGCAACAAACCATCTTGCTCCTAACATATCGGGCATCATTGTTTGCACTTCTCTAATCTTAGCCAATGCATCTTCACTCCTACCGCTTAAACGTAATCTTGCAACATCACCAAGTAAGCCCCTCCTATCAACAATATTGTCAATTCTTGGTTTATTAGATGGCCAAGCCATTAACATTGGAAACCTTGAAACTAAATCTTCTAATCTACGCCCTCCAGGCGTTAATTGTAACATTTCATCAACTTCAAATTTTCTTAATTTCCCTTTCATGGCAAATAATGAAGCCACCCACCTTAATTGGTCAGATTCAGCTTCATCTACAGGGAGATCATCCAACCTAATCTTAGCCTCTAACAAATCTCTATTAGCAAGTGCGGCTGCTGCTAATAATTTTCTACACATTAAATCATCACCTTCTTTCTGAGCAAGAAGGTTTACTGCATAGTCTTCCGCCCTTTGCCAGTCACCACGACTAGCTGCAAAAAGCATCTCAGTTCTGGCGTGTAACTCTCTATCTCTAGAACTATCACTACGATCTAATCTCTTGAGAACCGAAACTAAATCACTTAATCTGTCTGATTTCAATAATGATAATGCATCCTCTCCCGGTTTAGTTCTCGATAATAATTTAGCCATTTCTCTTTTATCTTCGATAATTATTGGTCCGCCTCGATCTTCAATTGCAGATAAATCAAAAATTGCCCTCTTCATCTTAAACCACTTTGGTAACGAAATAAACCAAAAGGGTATGAAAAGTGCTTGTCCTGCCGCATTTATTGCGAATGTCAATTGTTCAACAACCAGGGGGTCTAACACACCACACGCCTCTGCATGTAGAGATGTACCTCGACCTTTTGGAGAAAAATCACCAACAATAGAATCTAAGTTATCAGTACACATTTGTGCATTTGGTAATACATCTGGAAATCTTCCAAAAATAGCCATTACTAACATTAACACAGTATATCCAGTAAATGCAGAAAAACAAAATGAAACTAAAAGACCCCTATGAGATGATTCAGCCCTCAATGCCCGACCGTCTGCAATCACAACTCCTCCTATTCCGCCAATTGTACCTAACCCAATAAATTGCATTCTAACCATTTCGTAAACGAATGCTAATCCTATGATTGTAACATTTAAGATAAGGAATAAAACGGTCAATTGTGACAAAAATTTTGCAACATAAACATCTGGGACTTGAGAAAATAATTCTATTGAAACATAACCAATCAAACCTCCTTTTTGAGATAAAGACATTGTTTCAATTTCAGGATAGACTAAAAGTGATTGTGCAGAATGAACGAATAAATCCTCAGGTAGAAATTCGTTGAGATAAATGTCATAGAGATAAGAAGATACACCATTTAATGCGGTAATTGGCATTAAAATGATATTGACCAAAATAAATAATGCTAATAATCTTGCAAAAAATCTAGGTGGATGAGGGTTCAAAGCTGATGCTTGACCTTTCGCTCTTTTCCATTTCTGTTGTACCAAACCATTCCATGAAGAACCCATGACCCTACCATAAACTAATATTGAGGGAAACAAGAATAAAACTAAAGTCCAGGCTCTACTTTCTTCGGGCGTCAAATTTAATGTTCGAGTTAAATATACCCAAAAACCCAAAGAAAGTGCGAACATCATTATAGTGACAACAATGATCAAAATTCTTCTATTCTTTTTATAATCTATTAGATCTGCTTTTCTAGAGGATAATGTCTTTGTAAATTGGCCTATTAATGAAGAAACAGGAGAAATCAAAACGGGAATTGCAAGTAAAAACATAATTAATACAAGTACGTACAATGAATATTCTTCGGGCTGAAATGCAATTTCACCTGCTAAAATCATTAATCCAGTTACCGCCATTCTGTATTGCATAACACCGAAAATTGCGCCATCTTCTCCAAGTAATTTTCTTGATTGTTTGAAAGTTTCCGTAATCCTATGAACCTCATAAATCCCATCATCTGTATAAAAAGCAATTTGTACTTTTCTCAATGCGAACGGGACCCAGAATCTAAAAATGATAAATGATAGAACTATACCAAAAAATACTGGAATTAAATCAGTCATAATAAATTCAGAACGGATATCTGCTACTGCCATTAATATACCCGAAAACATCTTAGCACTACAAACCTTCTATCGATTTTTAAAGAAAAATATTCAAAATATATCGGTTAAACTAAAACTTATGTCTTCTTGGTTAGTTGCGCTACTGTGATGAACGCTTTATCCGACTGCTGTTTTAATGACGACTGATGGGCGAACTGAGTAGCTAATTTTAAGAATCCTTACTAATAATAAGTTCATCAGAGATTATGAACCCGAGCCAAGGAGGTATTCAACCTAAAGCTCACGGATTTACTCAGAAATCAACTAATAATTTATTTCGAGAAAAGATGAGTCATCCAAGGGAAGAACTAGTTCTATCTCAAATTAGTAAACCATGGACAATCATTAAGAGAATCGTGGGTTTAGTAATTATCACTTACTTATTATCAAATTTTATTTTGATGATTTTTTATGGAATATATCTATCATTTTCCGTAGATCAATTAAATGGATATTTGCTATCTTTTATTGGTTTATTTTGTTCATTTCCCTTATTATTTGCATTCTTTTGGATAAGAAGACCTAGACTTATCCATATTCAATTAGCAATACCTAATGAAAAAGGTAAAAAAACACATATTTTACAAAATAATGAAACTTTAGTTACTCCTATTCCAACTATCTTTTCTCATCACCTTGTAAAAGACTCTGGTCTGTTAGATTTACCTCCATCAAAAAATCTTTGGTTAATTTTTTCTTCTGTATTGACTTTTTCAACGATTATTTTTGTAGCTTTATTAAACAATCCTTCGGATATAATAATTTTGATTACAATTATTTTTGCAATCCCTGCTTGGTTAATTGGATTTAGTATTCCTGTATTTGCATGGTGGAGTTATTCTGCAAGAAACCTAAATATGCCAACCACCGGATATCGTGCAGAATCAGCACTTGTAGCAGGACTAATCTGTACAATTCCCGCATTAATGATTAACACTGGCAGTGATATTTTACTCAATGAAATTTTCGGGAGAAATTCCCCCGTATCACAAATGATTCTACTAGCAATAGTAGCCCCAATTGGAGAAGAATTATGTAAATTAGGAGCAATTTGGTGGTGTAAAGAATTTATTGACAGTCCGCGTAAAGGTTTTGAAATCGGATTTACAGTTGGTTTAGGATTCGCAATTTTAGAGAATCTACAATATATCGCTATTTCGTGGGCTGGTGGACCATTGAGTTTTACAATCACATCATTAATTCGGGCAATTGGCTCAATACCTGGTCATGCATTTTGGACTGGATTAACTGGCATTGGATTTGCATGGTTTTTCTTAAAAAATAAAAAAGAAAATATGAAAATTGAAAATCATATCAATGAAAATAAATGGCAATTAATTGACTCAAAGACAAATGAAATCCTTGATACTACTGTAGAAAATATTAATTCTAAAGTAATTAATGAAGAAATATTCTACAAGAAAAACCCTCTTCAGGATTTAATTGATAGAGATTCCAAATTACCAAAAAGTCTCTCATTGGGATTAATATTAGCGATAACTGGACACTCATTTTGGAATGGAAGTAGTTTTCTAGTTGATTATTTACTGAATAAATACATAATTAACATCATAATTTCAACAGTTTTGAATCTATTTTGGATTTTAATTTTAATTGGTGGATTAATGATAATTGGTAGAATTATTTTACAAAATGTAATATTATTACCCGATAAGATGGTATAGATAATCATAATCCATTGGATTGGTCGGATGATAACAGGAGATGTTCTTCCAGGCGGGATAAATGATTCCGTAAATCTTCAAATTACATTTGGTATAATTTTAATTTTAATCTTAATGTCCACATTTACAAAGATTCTAGATACAAAAGGAATAATTGCAGCTGCGAGCCTAGGAGCCATAATTGGTTGCCTCGGACATTGGTCATGGCTAGTAATTCTACTAACGTTTTTAATTTCAGCACATTTAGCTACAAAATGGGGTTGGAAAAGAAAAATAAAACTTGGAGTAAATGAATCTACAGATGGTTCTCGTGGATGGAAAAATGTGATATCAAACGGAGGTATTCCTGGAGCTGTAGCTGTTTTTGCATTTATTTTACAAGATTGGACCATAACATTACCACTTTACATTTCAACAGTTTGTGTTGCTTCAGCAGATACTTGGGCATCTGAATTTGGTTCTCTTGATCCAAGAGTCAAATTAATTATTTCAAATAAAATTGTACCACCTGGAATTAATGGTGGTTTTTCACCAACCGGTCAAAAAGCAGCATTTTTCGGAAGTTTCTTAGTGGGTATGTTTGGTTTAATTTTTGCTTGGATTCCTAGTGAATTCAGCACATCAACGAGTCTTTATTGGTCAATTATTTCAATTACTGCTGGATGGCTTGGCTGTCAATTCGATAGTTTAATTGGTGCTCTTTACGAAAATAGAGGTTGGATTTCAAAAGGAGGAGTAAATAATGCTGCAATCGGTTTTGGATTATTATTTACTATTGTTTTTGTAATTTTTTGAATAATTGGAAGGGCTAATTATTCAACTAATCACTACTCGAGGTGTCATGGATGGAGCAATGAAGCGAGAGAAATTCTATTTCATCCTGTTAATTTTAATCACATTTATTCTAATATCTCCCTATTCAGTCGCCCAAGAAGAGGATCTTGAAATAATACCAATAGGTACTGAAAGTTGGAAATTACCCGAAAAACATATGATTTATGTTCAAGAATTACCAACAGAAGAAGATCCGGCTCAATTTGAAACTAAATTAGATAGAAATTATCCCACATCCGCAGAACCTCTAGGAAATATTGAATTTGGAATAGAATCTAGTTTGTTATTTGAAATTACCTCTAAACCCGCTACTGAGACTATGAATATTTCTTCAAATATTAGTGTTGATCTCTTTGTAAGTTTAACATCTGGTGGTACTTTTGGAGCATCTGCTTGTACTGGTTATGGACCTACATCTTTTGATGTCGATGTTTCACTAGGAGGCAATGGAATTTTACAGGACACTATTACTTCCGAGGGGGTACTAAGGCATAATGAAATCCAAAAATATTCTACAGAAGTGATTGATACTAACCTCTTAATCAACGAAGGTGATTCATTTGAATTAACTGTTGGTGTATCTCATCCTTGTCCTACATCGAGAGCCACCCTATGGTGGGGCGGATTAGAAACAACAACAGGAATTGTGATTCAGGGTGACTTACTAAAACCGAATTTAACTGTAGAAGTAGATGATAATCGCATCCCTCATATGAAATTCATACCCTATTCACCGTGGGGAATGGATGATTATGATTTGAGTCATTTTGATTTATTTGTATGGGGTCCAATTGATGAAGATGTATATGACACGGATACTTTAGATCAATTCTTAGAACATTTTGATAAACCAGATGGAAATACAACAGTAGAAGGAAATAGAACAGCATTGACTTGGGTTGGAAATATTCAGTTGACTCCTGGACACCATTTGTTAAAATCCTGTATTCGTTCTGTAGATATGAGTGATTGGGATACATCTTCTGTATCTAAATGTCCAGATGCTGAAAAAATGTCTGGTGTAAGTGTGACATTTATCCAATCTTCATATCGTTTTGGAGTTGATAATCCAGATAGTGATGGTACATCTGCAACATTGATTCTCTGTTTTACTTGGTTAATTAGTCTATTTGGATTCATTGGTATTTCATTACGAGGAAAAGGAATAATGCCTTGGCCTGTTATGGTAATTATGCTAATTATGACATTAGCATTAGTTCCATGGGCTACACAAATTGAAAATATTGGAAAAACATTCTATAGAGATAATGGCCCAGTACCTAATTTCGATTTGCTTACTCATTCGGGAGATTCTGTAAGTTTGGATGAACTTTTAAACGGAAATGATGCTTTAGTTTTAGGTGTTTATCAAATTGGTTCACCAAATTCGCAACAACAGTATAATGAATTCAAACTCCTGATGGAAAGTGAAGAAAATATTGCTATTGCACAATTAGCTACAGGAAATAATGTAAGATCAATTGATCTAGATTTTCACTCAACTATAGTTAACGGTTCTTGGCCATTATTAATTGACGTGGGTGATGGAGATATCGCATCACAATTTCCAACTGGTTCAGGAGATGCAATTGTGATAATTGATAAATCTGGAACTATTTCTTGGTATAAACCAAGTTTTGCTGGTAAAGACGAGATAAGTGAGCAATTAAAAAAGGTTGGTTCTGGCGGTTCTTATAATTCTATTTCATCACTTTTAGGCCTAATCCTTATCGCAGGAATACCTGGTATTTTTTATGCTCTTCCAAGTAGAGAAAATAAAATTGAAACGGAGGATGAAAATCAAAATGCATTATTCCCTGGTTCGATTTGGTTCGGAACAATTCTTGGCGGTGGTTTTGGAGCATTAATAATTGCTTTTCCACAAATATTCTTCTCATTAATTGGATTATCTCCTGGAATGTGGTGGTTCATAGAATTTATTCTTTCAATTTGGATTTTATGGCATGCGGTTTCATTAATTTGGTTTGGTAAAATTCTAGAAGTTTCATATTTAGTTCAAAAAATACACCCCTTATTACCACCGTTATATCGCCAAAATAGAGGATTGAATTCAACTAAAAGGGATGTGGAACTTGGGATATTTGTTGGGTGGGTAACTTGGACTATCTATCCAATGTTCTATGTGCAAATGGTTACAACTCCGATTCTAACTAGTATTTTTGGAATCTTTGCCGGAGTTTTCATATTATTATCATCTCTGATATATCTGGGAATTAATGTTCTTTTTAGTAGAGTTTTTGGAGCATCTTTTGGAAAAATTAGTAAATTATTTGGGGATTTAAGCGAACCTTACTTATCGAGTTATTTGGGATTAATTCTAATTCCAGTAGGTATACTGATGTCCATAAGTTCTTTATTTCATATTTTAATAATTTAAACTAATTAGAAACTGAGGAACACAGCTCTCTTAAAACAGCCTCAGGGTTTTCTGCTTTAGTAACGCCTGATGCTAATAAAACGCCGACTGTACCCAATTTTATCGCCATTTCAACATCAGCACCGTTTTTTATTCCAGCTCCCGTCAATACATCTACATTAGGATTTACTGATTTTACAGCCTCAACCGTATTTTTAATAATATCTGGATCTGCTGTTGTTACTGAAATGTCACCTCCTATCAATTCGGGAGGTTCTACAGCTATCATTGTTGGATTTAATGACGCTATTTTTTTTGCTTGTTCAACATTTGCAGCACATACACAAGTTAACATTCCTTCTGGGATTAAATCCAAGGTATTCTTAATCTCATCTAAACTAATATTTTTCTCCGCGTGATTCAACAAAGTTCCTTTCGCACCATGATAGTATGCATTTTCGGGTTGTAAAGCACCCGTAAAACTACCAACACCTATGGGATCTAAATGTTGACTCCAGACTTCTAAACCCTCAAAATTAGAGGTTATTGATGATAAATCAAATGCAGATACTGCTGCAATAATTCTAACATTAAACTCTTTAGAAACCTTAGACATAATTGATGCTAATTCTCCAGCTTTTTCTCCGAATGCATTTGAATGTATCTTAAAATTCACACAGATAATTGGTTTGGTCATTGGACATAGCAAGAGTATCTACTTTTTGACTTTCACTGATTTTGATACATCCCACCAGACTGTTTCCACCCATCTGGAATTATTGAATTAAAATCTATAATTACATTTTCTAGATTACATCCTTTCCCAATTTTTACATTTTCACCCACTAATGTATTACTTAAAATACAGTTACTTTCAATTAAAGAATTACTCAAGATACATGAGTTTGAAATCTGTGATTTATTTATTTCACAGTTTTCTAAAATATAAGATTCTTTAACTTCAGAATCCGATATTACACAATTTTCTGCAATCCAATTCCCATCAACATTTGTACCTGAATTCCAACGATTATCATTAAAACAAGTGCGACAAGATTCCAACCAAGAAGAAGGAGTGCCTGCGTCAACAAAATAACCCTTGAATTCAAAACCGTACATCTCTCCCAAGGGTGCAATTTTGGTAAAAACGTCCCTCTCCATACTATGTGCTCCCTTTGGCATAATTTCAAAAATTTCAGGTTCTAATACATATGTTCCAGCATTAATTAAATTACTCAAGGCATCTTCCAATTTTGGTTTTTCTTGAAATTGCAATATTTTTTTATCTTCAGAGAGTTCAACTACTCCAAATCTAGTTGGATCATCAACCTCAAAAAGAGATATTGAAGCTAAAACTTTTGAATTCCTATGATGTTTAATTAATGAACTAATATCTACACTAGTGATTAAATCACCATTAATTACTAGGAAAGTACCGGTAATATGTTTTCTACAATTTGCTATAGCGCCACCAGTCCCTAAAGGTACTTCTTCAGGTTGTACAATTACTTCAAATTCCAAATCTAAATTATTGAAATAAGTTTCAATATCCTTTACTCGATAACCTGCTGCTATAATCACCTTATTAATTTCATTAAAAGGTAATAAATCAAGTACTCTTTCTACCAAAGTTTTGTCTAACATTGGTAAGAGGGGTTTTGGAACATGAGAGGTCCAAGGAGATAATCTTGAGCCAAATCCTCCCGCCAATATTATTACTTCCATAACAACCCGAGAGGTGATATATCCATAAATAAAGCGACTATAGAATAAATACTGATGCTTTTTTTTAATGATTTTATTAGATTAGTTCAAAGGCGGTGTTTGATTCGGTCATGATGAGAGAGAATGAATATACACGAATACCAAGGAAAACAATTATTCAAATTATACGGATTACCCGTACAAAATGGAATTCATTGTAAATCAATAGAAGAAGCAAAAAATGCTTATGACTCTTTAGACAGTGAAATCGTTGCAGTTAAGAGTCAAATTCATGCTGGAGGTAGAGGTAAAGGTACACTTTACAATCCAGACAATAACGATCTAATAATGGAAGGAGGAGTAAAAATTGCATTTAATCAACAAGAGGTTGAAAAGTATGCATCTTCGATTCTAGGAAATAAATTAGTAACAAAACAAACAGGACCAAATGGGAAAATCGTAAAAAATCTATATATTGAATCTGGTTGCTCGATTTCACATGAATATTATCTTGCTATATTGGTAGATCGTGAATTAAAGATGCCATTGATAATGGCATCCACTGAAGGTGGTATGGATATAGAAGAAGTAGCAGAAAATACACCTGAAGCAATTCATAAAGTTCATGTTGATTTATCAAAAGGATTAGAGGAATCGCAAATAAATCACTTATGTGAAAATTTAAAATTAAACAATGAAGCTTCTAAATCATTTTCGAAAATGATTAATGGATTATTTAATCTATTTATAGAAAAAGATTGTTCAATGGTTGAAATTAATCCACTAGTCAGAACAGAAAATAATGAAATGGTTTTACTAGATGCGAAAATTAGTTTTGATGAAAATGCACTATTTAGGCATCCTGATATTATGGACATGAGAGATCTTTCCGAAGAAGAACCCACAGAAGTTAAAGCTAAAGACACTGGTCTTTCATATGTAAAACTAGATGGAAATATCGGATGTTTAGTGAATGGTGCTGGCCTAGCAATGGCTACAATGGACGTAATCAAATTATACGGAGGAGAGCCTGCTAATTTCCTAGATGTCGGAGGCGGCGCAAATGAAGAGCAAGTTAAAACTGCATTTAGTATAATACTTGATGATCCTGCTGTCAAGGGTATTTTAGTAAATATTTTTGGAGGCATAATGCGTTGTGATATCATTGCTAGAGGAGTCATTGGAGCTACTCAAGCATTAGATTTAGAAGTTCCACTAGTTGTTAGACTCGTGGGAACGAATTTTGAGGAAGGAAGAAAAATTCTTTCCGAGAGCGACTTGAATATTCATACTGCAGAAACATTGGCTGAAGGTGCTCAAAAAATAGTTTCATTAATTGGGGGTGTAAAATAATGGCAATTTGGATTGAAGAAGACGCTAAAGTCCTAGTACAAGGAATTACAGGAAAGCAAGGTAATTTTCATGCCACTAAAATGGCAGAATACGGAACTAACATCGTAGGAGGAGTTACTCCAGGAAAAGGTGGAATGAATATCGATTTAGGTGTCTATGAAGTTCCTGTATGGGATTCTATGAAAGAAGCAATAAAAAATTCCTCTGCTGATGCAAGTGTGATCTATGTTCCTCCACGTTTTGCAGCAAATGCAATTATTGAAGCAGCAGATGCATTTAATGAAATTAAAGGTGAAGGAGTAATTGTTTGTATTACAGAAGGAATTCCAACTATTGACATGATTAAAGCTTCTGAACATGTTTCAAAAATTAAAGGAATTAGATTAATTGGTCCAAATTGTCCAGGAATAATTACTCCTGGCGACAAGGGTGGCGCAAAAATTGGTATAATGCCAGGCCACATTCATGCCAAAGGGAGAATTGGTATCGTATCAAAATCTGGAACTTTGACATACGAAGCAGTTGCCCAAACAATGAGTATTGAGGAGGGTCAAAGCACTTGCGTAGGAATAGGAGGTGATCCAGTTAACGGCACTGGATTTATAGATTGTTTAGAAGCATTTGAAAATGATCCTAATACTGCTGCAGTGGTTATGATCGGTGAAATAGGCGGCAATGCTGAGGAAGAAGCCGCTGAATGGGTTTCTAAACATATGACTAAACCTGTTGTAGGTTTTGTGGCTGGAATGACCGCCCCTCCTGGAAAAAGAATGGGTCATGCGGGTGCAATAATTAGTGGTGGAAAAGGTACTGCGAAAGAAAAGGTATCAGCAATGGAAGCCGCAGGAATATCTTGTGCTAATGACCCATCTGAGATTGGAAAAATTCTTCTAAAAGCTTTAGAGAAAGTGGGATTAAGATAAATAATTGTTATCATCTACGTTTTGGACCACTTGGTGGACCTCTTCTGGAGGGACCCTTAGGACCACCTCTCGGGGGTCCACTTGGACCTCTTCCAGGAGGGCCACTCGGACTTCTACCTGGCGGACCTCCTCTAGGAGGGCCACTTGGACCTCTTCCAGGGGGACCTCCTCTGGATGGACCACCTGGACTTCTTCCTGGGGGGCCTCCTCTAGGAGGGCCACTCGGACTTCTTCCTGGGGGACCACCTCTGGATGGACCACCTGGACCTCTACCTGGCGGACCTCCTCTTCCGGGGGGACCTTTTTTTGGTGGACTTTTCACTTCTTCTTCCTCATCTTCGAAGACTGCTCCACAACTTTGACATACTGTATCTGTTGCTTTAACTAATTCACCACATGCTTCACAAGCAAAACTATCATCATCATCCTCATCTAAAGCATCGCCGAAAACTTTAGTTACAGCACCTTCCCTACTTTTGAATAAGACAATATTTGAACTCATTTCAAATCCTTTTAGAGCTAATTCTGTATCTATTTGTCTCTTGAAAGCATTAGCTAAATCTATAGGTGTATCTAGAACTCGACCATCATCAATAAATGTAATATTAATTTGTGCCATGTCATCAATTATTTTTGATTGTGGGGATTCAACTGCAACACCTCTTTTCCTAGCAACTCTACGTACAGCTACCTCTGTCATTCTTCTAAGTAAATTAGCATCAGGTAGACCACCTTCTTCTTCTTCTTCACCGATTGTTTGTTTAAGGAAATTAGAAGCTGCAGATGTTTTCCCATCTGTAGGTCTCAAATGAGATGGAAGATCTGAATTAACTTGAGAAAGTACATTACTAGCAGTTTGATTCATTTCCAACCATTTATTCCTTTGTTCTTCTTTGATTTCTTTTTCGGCCACCATAATTCTTTCAACCAATTCATCTGTGGGACTAGAATCTAATGACTCCCCCATATTAGGGGTAATTGGTACAATTGTTGGTCCAGTATTCAATGGTGTTTGAGATAATGAAGGAGCTCCAAAAAGATTCTTTTCTGTAGGCGTTGCTTTTGAAGCAATTTGAGACATTAAGTCTTCAGAAATTGAGGTGACTTCTGATTTTTTTTCATCAGATTGGCTAAATGCCTGAGGAGTGACAACACCCATTCCAGATGAAGTAGGAACTCCTCCTGATAATGATTCTGTAGGAACTCCAAAAGATGCTTTTGAAAGATTTTGTCTTGCTCCACACTCAGGACAAAATATACTATCATCTGGTATTTCTTCATTACAAGTATCACAGAACATAAAGGCCCACCTGTTAACTCCTAACTAAGAGTCATTCAAGAGGTTAACCCTTCTTCACAGATATGAAAGTATCTATTAAAACTCACAAGAATTCTATAACTAAAGACAATGCCTGATACCACTAATGAGGAATGCCATAGTTGTTGGCGGGGGGCTTGCGGGAATTTCTGCGGCATTAGCATTGCAAGATTCCGGAAGTTGGAATGTGAAATTATTTGAAGCTAGAAAGCACCTAGGTGGCAGAGTTTCATCAATTAAAGATCCTGAAACAAAAATGCTTCTTGATAATTGTCAACATGCATGTTTCAGAGTTTATGATCACTTTTTACAATTAATCGGCAGGTGTAAAGCAGAAAATTCAATTAATTTTCAGCAAAAAACAATTGTAAATTTTACAAATCCAAATACGGGAATTACAGGTAGTTTATATGATTCAAAATTAAAGCCACCAAACCACATGGTAAAAAGTATTTTGAAATTTCCTCACCTAAGTTTTAAAGACAAAATAGCAATGCGTAAAGTAGTTAAAAAATTATCAAAAATGACAGAAGATGAAAGAAAAAGTTTAGATGATATCTCTTTTGAAGAATGGTTAAAAAATAATGGTCAAACACAAAATTCAATCGATGTTTTTTGGGGATTTTTTGTTCTAGCCGCCTTAAACATTTCAATTACCGAAGCTAGTGCATCTCAAGCTGCGTTCCTATTTCGTAAAGGACTATTTTCAAATAATGATTCTTTTGACGTAGGAGCATTTACAGAAGATTTATCTTTTATATTTGAAAATCAAATTTATAAAACATTAATTGAAAGTGGGGTTGAAATCTATAAATCAACTAAAGTTAATTCATTAATATGGAATGGTGAAAAATTTGATGGAGTTGAAACTTCGAAAGAAAAATTCAATGCCGATACAATAATTTTAGCAACACCCCACCACATAGCATATAGATTATTAAAAAAGAATAATGAAATAACAAATTTTATCTGTAAAAAAATGGAAAAAATGGAATATAATGGGATAATCGGAATTCATGGACTATATTCTAAAAAAATAACAAATGATGATTTTCACTTCACCGCATTAGTGAATGAACCAATAATTCAAATGGTGTTTAATCGTAATTTTGAACTTAAAGACGATTTAAATTCGGAAATAGAACAATGGCTAAGTGTACCTGTGAGTTATGCTGATTCATATCTAGATTATTCTAATCAAGAAATACAAGAAGAGTACAAAAAAGTAATTGCAAAAATTTGGCCTGATCATTCAAAATTTTTAAGAAAAATAGTAGTTATTAAAACACCTAAAGCAACATTTTCAACAAAAAAAGGAAGTACAAAATTACGTTTAAAATCTGATGAAGGAATCCCTGGTTTAAGATTATGTGGAGACTACATAGATAATAATTGGCCGTCCACAATGGAAAGTGCAGTCATAAGTGGACTTATGGCTGCTTCCAATCTCCTTGATGAAAATTGGAATTCTGAAGAGTTGTGGAAAAATTGGCCTATGCCACCAAAAAGAGGGGACTCAAATTGGAATACTCTATGAGGTGAGAATATGGGTAAATTTAATTGGGGAACTCATAAAATTACAGATTCTGAGGTTTTTTTAGCAGGTTACGACACATTTAATGATCTTATTTCCGCTCAAAAATATTGTACAAAAATCGCTAAATCAAATTATGAAAATTTCATTATTTCGAATTGGTTTACTCCTAAAGAAATTAAACAACATATTCAAAATATCTACGCATTTTGTCGTTATGGAGATGATTTAGGTGATGACTCGCCCTTCCCTCCAAATGAACGTTTGAAACTTTTGAATGAATGGATGGAAGATTTAGAACGGGCATTTAAATCTGAAAATAATCCATGGCAGGGTGAACCTAGACATCCAATATTGAGAGCCGTTTCTCATACCGCAGATATATTCAAGATTCCAATTACTCCATTCAAAAGATTAATTGAAGCATTCAAATTAGACCAACAAAAAACACGATATTCAAATTATCAAGAATTGAAGAATTATTGTATTCATTCTGCTGATCCTGTTGGGCATCTTTTCCTGTATATTTACGGATATAAAGATGAAGAACTACAAAAAATAAGTGACAATACGTGTACTGCTTTACAACTTGCTAATCATTGGCAAGATGTTAATCGTGATTTAGAACAAGATCGAATTTATATGCCAATTGAAGAGATGGAGCGTTTTAATTATTCACTTGAAGATTATAAGAAAAAAATAGTGAATGATGAATGGAGGGCTTTAATGAGATTTCAAGTTGAACGTGCACGAGAATTATTTGAAAATGGTAAAAATCTTTGGGAGAAAGTAGATCCTAGATTAGTTGTTGATTTGAGAATGTTTACAATGGGAGGAATGGCTGTTTTAGATGCAATTGAAGCACAAGGTTATGATACTTGGAGTAAAAGACCAAAAATTAGTAAATTAAAACAATTAAGAATGTTAATGGCTTCTCGTAAACTTTGGAAGGAAGCACACAAAAAGGGTAAAGGTATCCGATAATTAGCACGGCCTAAAAAAAGGGAGGGATATTAAGTGGCAGGAGACGTTGGTATAAGTAGTAGTTTAAATAACGAATTTATGCTAAAACAAAAACCAACATTATCCGGTGATTTAGCTCTAGAAGCTCTTCGTGCAGCTGTAGTTTTAACTAAAGATGCAGTAAATGCAGTTTCCGTTACTGCGATGGATGCACTAAGAGAAGCATTAGCATTAATTAACATTCGCAATGAATCAGAATTAATAGATCCATTTATGCATCTTGATGCGCCTATTTGGGAGCATAAACCTCCAAAAGATATTATTGAAAAAGCATATGATTTTTGTGAAGAATTAACAGTTCGTGAAGCCGGAAATTTTTATCATTCCTTCAAATATCTTCCTGAAGAACAAAGAAGAGCAATGTGTGCTGCATATGCATTTTGTCGTAGAGCAGACGATATTGCTGATGGTGATTGGCAGGATCGATTCCCAGGAGGATTAGGCATAGAAGATCCTGAAGCTAAGACATACAGGAAAAATGTAGAAAAATTAGTTGGAAAAAAAGCAATATTAGATGATGAATTACATAAAGATAAAATGGCTCAATTATT
>CEOV01015927.1_pt1 | contig 17969 bp, 16 predicted proteins | sample 530631 | NCBI WGS metagenome assembly CEOV01 (sample SAMEA2620756, study PRJEB7988) | marine metagenome | isolation source: saline water (ENVO:00002010), including
TTATACAAACAATTCATTGATAATGGTTGGATTAATGAAGAAGAGTAGAATGTGAGGTCCCTATTACCTGCTCTTTCTGCATCGCGAAACGGTTCATTGTCCGCGGGGACAATCAGTAGTTATGTTACTGCATAATTTATTTTTTCGTGGTCCTAATTTGATCTAAAGACCACGCTATTTTGACCCTAAAAATGACCTATTTTTAGGGGGGTGCCTGACCCTTTTTTCGAACAACAAAAAAGTGCGGAAAAAAAGGGGTGCGTGTGGTCCTAAAACGTTGCACTGCAAGGCTGTAATTTTGGAGCCAATAGAGAGATTCGAACTCTCGGCCTGCTGATTACAAATCAGCCGCTCTACCAGGCTAAGCTATATTGGCGCTGTACCCCCCGAAGTTTACTTTAGTTTTGAATCTCTTGCTTGTTTTGCAAGTAGTTAGGATGAAAAGAGAGATTTTAGTCGGAGATTCATGTCCGCAACACGCTTAGATGGAAAAGCATGCGCGGAAGCACTTGAAGAAAGGTTGAAACAACGTATTTTAGAATCTAAATTAAAACCTCACCTAGCAGTTATCATAGTTGGTGATGATCCTGCTTCACACGTTTATGTTAGGAATAAAATAAAATCATGTGAAAGATTAGGTATTAAGTCTACACATTTAGAATTGTCCAAGGAAACTTCACAAGAAGAATTAGTTGATGCAATTATCTCCATGAATAATGACGATGGAATTAATGGAATATTGATTCAATCACCTCTTCCTTCACATTTAGATGAAGAATCACTTACCGATTTAATAGATCCACAAAAAGATGTAGATGGATTTCATCCAGTTAATTTGGGGCGTATTGTTCAAGGTAGGCTCGATGGAATGATTCCTTGCACTCCAGCAGGTGTGATGGAAATGTTAAGGTGGGGAAATGTGGAGATGTCAGGGAAAAAAGCAGTTGTAATTGGGCGTTCATTTAATGTTGGAATGCCTCAAGCATTATTGTTAGCCTCCAAAGGTGCTGATGCAACAGTGACTATTGTCCATTCTAGGACAATGAATGCAAAAGAAGAATGTTTGAATGCGGATATAATTATAGCAGCGGTAGGACGTCCTGAAATGGTAGAATCTGATTGGGTTAAACCTGGTGCTGTTGTTATAGATGTTGGAATTAATAGAGTCGAAGATCCTTATCATGTTCGAGGTTGGAGGTTAGCAGGCGATGTTCATCCTGATGTTGGAGAAATAGCATCTTTGTTATCTCCTGTCCCTGGTGGAGTTGGCCCCATGACCGTAGCTATGTTGATGTCAAATACGGTCTTAGCAACCGAAATTCAGCATAATAGAAATGGTGAATCTAATGGCCAATGATTTAGAATCAAATATTGAAGAATTATTATCCAGTCCTGGGGGTAAAATTCTCCATGAAGTCTCAAAATTACTTAGAAAACGAGCTAGATTTTTTGCAGTAATTTTTACTTTGATTTTTGTGATTGGTTATCCTTTAGCTGGTGAATTTATTGCTTGGCTTGTTAGTGAGGAAACAGGTTTTCGTCCATCATCGGATACCGATGTAATCGTCCTTCATCCTGTAGAATTAATTTTACTGAAAGTAAGAATATCTGTTTATTCTGCAATAATGTTAACAGGAATTGTTTTTTCTGTAGAAATGGGGAGGTTATTGGCAAAAAGTGAAACATTTAAACAAAGAATGAAAGAAGCGGATTTAAAATTACCAAATCCCAATTTTTTGGCTATAATTATTGCAATTTCATCAGTAATCTTAATGAGTTTAGGAACTTTCTATGCAATTGAATATTTAGTGCCTTTTTTACTTGATTATTTAGCTAAAGATGCTACAGCTGCTGACTTATCTACTCAGTGGACTTTAACTAATTTCTCAGGATTTATTTCTTCTCTTGTATTTGCGAGCGCATTAGGCTTTCAAGTTCCAATAGCCGTTTTACTATTACTTAAATTTGAGATTGTTGAGAAATCTGATTTAACAAAATATAGAAGACATATCTGGTTTTCATCTGTAGTTTTAGGAGCGTTCTTATCTCCTCCAGATCCCATTTCATTATTGTTAGTTGCAGCACCGATGATAATTTTATTTGAATTTTCATTACTGCTTAATAAAATAATTAGATAAATATTATTCATTTACTTTTGCTCTATTTCTTTCATCTTCTAATTTTGCATCTTCAATGCCTTGTTCAACATCAACCCATAGCATCATTATTGTTCCTATAATGATAAGTAAACCAATTCCAAGAATTGCTACTCTGTCATCAAAAAAGATTACAATTGTACCGTAAAGTAGTGGACCAATGAATGCTGCAACTTTTCCGAAGAACCCAAAGAAACCAAAGAATTCAGCACTCCTTGTTTCGGGGACCATTTTCCCAAATAAACTTCTAGATAATCCTTGAGCACCACCCATTATAGAACCAAATAATACGCCCAATAGAAGAAATTGTAATGTGACGTTAATACCTAAGGGTTGCCAAACTAAATCTCTCATACTCTTTGCTATGAAATCAAGAGGACCATCACCTATATTTGAGGGATGATTGACTCCAGTAACAACAGATTCATTTTCACTTCCATTAATACTTAGACTATAACGAGAATCTTCTATTTGTAATTTTAATGATTCAAGCATCGAATAGTCTTCAAGAATTATTGTTGCAGGATTTCCATCTTCATCAGTTGCCCATTCTAAAACTAACCCCTCATCTATTTTTTCATTAACTTGTACGGGTAAAACATCTCTGTGTTTTATTGCCCAAATTTGTTCTTCATTTTCAGGATCTTGGGCTAATTCACCAAGGTTGGCTAAATAAGTTACAGAGTATGTTGAATTAACATTATTCCAAGTATACTGTAAATCATATTCTGAATGTTCTTCTAGTTGAAGTGGTGCGAAGGTAAGTGCTAAAATAGCTACAAATGTAGCTACACATAAAGATAATTGTAGAGCTTTTTTGGTAGACCATTTTTCGGCTAAGTAAGTAAAACCTATGGCGCAAGGTGCTGCAACAAATTGGATTACTAAGATCGTTAAAATCAAATCAGTTGTTGTTAATCCTAATACTGCAGGACCGAAAACACCTGCAAGTGCTGTAACACTATTTATTCCGTCTATATAGAAAAAATATGCTAACATAAAGAAAAATAATGTCCTGAATTCTTTACGATTTTTTAATGTTGATTTGACTTCAGATAATGCAAATTTTGATGTTTCAAAAAAACTCATTTTGTCCATTTCTTTTTCAATTTCAGGCTCTGGGACGTATTTGAATGTGAATAATGCAAAACCAAACCACCAGATGCCAGATGAAGCCATGCAGAATGGAATTGTCTCCGCTCCAATTCCCATTACTAAACCAAGATGAATTACGAGTAGAATTCCTCCACCTAAATAACCATATGCAAATGCTTTGTTTGATATTGAATCCAACTCTTCGTCATCACCTAAATGTGGAAGAAGTGCATTATAAAATACGCCTGCACCATTTAATCCAATATTTGCTAGTACGAACATAATCATCAACCATATCCATTGTGAATTTATTGGTAGAAATGGAGCCGCTGCTAGTAAAAAAGTAGAACCAGCTCCAATGACTGTTAGAATTTTTAACCACTTCATTTTGATTGTTCTTCTATCGGCAATTACTCCAAATGATGGACTCACTAAGGCAACAATTAAAGTTGCTACAGCAATTGAATATGACCAAATTGCAGTTCCTGACATTTCAATACCTCCAAGTGTGGTTGTTAATCCATTTGCTTCAAGAAATAAATAAGCAAACCAAGACGGAAGAATCGCAGTTGTTACACTGGTTTCAAATGCAGATTTACCCCAATCGTAGAATGCATAACCTCGTATTGCCTTGGATTTTTCATCTGGATGTTCTGTCATGAAATCAGTATCCCGTTATACTGGCAGGTTATGATTCTTGAGTATATTCAATTATATGAGCAATGATATTTATTTGCATAAACTTTGAGCATAGACCAATGGCCTCATCAAAAATTAATCATGATTTAAAGGAGAATACTTTACCTTCGTTGGTCAAAGGAATGGAATTATCCGATGGAATAGAATTTGATGTAAGATTAACATCGGATGATGAATTAATTCTTCATCATGATAGGAGACTTTCAGTAAGCAAGAATATTAAAGGTGATTTGCCAGAATTTGTTGAACAAAATACTTTATCAGATCTGAAAAATTTTGGTTTCCCATCATTTAAAGAAATTATAGAAAATTCAAAAATTGGAGATGCATTAAGAAATCAAGGAAAAATAATGAACATTGAACTTAAACTTCCCCATCCCTCTAGTGGTTCTGGTGGTGGATGGTTAACAAGTAGGAAAAATATACCTTATATTGGGAAAGTATTGAAGCAATGTAGTGAAATTTTAGTTGATGAGGAAATTCCTAAACATAGTGTGATTTTTTACGGATTTTTCAAACATATGAATTATGCTGCAAAAAAAATAAATTTTGATTGGAAAACATCATCATTATTTCCAAATCAACTTAGATTTGGTAGTGAAAGAATGAATAGGATTTATGCTGCGCCTGAATTTTCATTGAGATCATTTAAATCAATGATTAATAGACAAAAAAAGAAAGGATCTCCAATTCTTCCATGCGCTTTAGAATATTTTATTCCCCCAGTTAATAAATTAAGATTAGATAGAACATATGGTTTATCAGGCAAACCACTTGAAAGATTACTAAAGGTTAAGAAAGGGTTTCCAATATATATTTGGCCAGGTTTAATCAAAGATGAATTTAAATTATATGAGGCTGGAATTACTATTTTAACAGATAACTTGAATTCAAATGTATACTCATTACCAGAAGGTATTGCTAGATGGACACGTCCTTCAACTCAACCATTAAATGAAACTTGGAAAAATAAATTTAGAAGTACAGATATTGAAAATCATCATGATTTAATTAGAGAAGCTAATAGAGAAGTTACTCCTTGGCATGAATTGAATAAAATTGAAAGAAAGGAATTTTTAATGACTTGGAGTAAAAAATGGTACTGGGAAAATACTTCTCAAATAATTGCAACATCAACCAATAATAAATTGCCTTGGGAATCTGTAAGGATTATTGGACACAGAGGTTGTGGGAATTCTCCAAGACCTATTTTTGATTAATCTAATCTGCGAAGTTTTTGTCCTTCAGCAATATATTTTGGTCTATATATTGGAACTCCCTTACCATCTCTTAAAACCATTCTTTCATCAACTATTTGAGCACCAATTCCTGCGGTCCTTGCCCAACCAAAAAATGTTGTATAATATTCTGGTTTTGTAAATCCTATAAAATTTAATAATGATCCTGAAACTAAATCTACATTTGCATTCGGGTTTGTGATTTTGGGGATTTCTCCTAATATTGAAGGAACTACTTTATTTAATGTTTGAACTATTCTGATGTTTTTATCATTTGGACATATTTTTTGTGCTAACTTTAGTTGAATTGTTGCTCTAGGGTCTTCTTTCCTTAAAACTGCGTGACCAAAACCAAAAATAGGTCTTTTTGCCATCAATTCTGCTCTAACAAATTTTTCAACATCTTCTTCATCGTCACTTCCAATACTTTTGATAAATTCTAAAGTTGCTTGATTTGCTCTTCCATGAAGTGGACCTGAAAGAGCATTCATTGCAGCAACCATACTAGAGTGTAAACCCGCGTGCCCCGATGCCACGGCTTTTCCAGTAAATGTAGAAAGATTTCCACCCCCGTGATCCATATGTAATACAAAAAATGTTGAAAGGATTTTTGACATTATTTCATGATCAGCACCGGGAAGATTAAGTAAATTAACAAAATTTCTAATTAATCCTAGTTCAGGTTGAGATGCTTCTAAATTTGCGCCTCTTCCTTCTCTAATTCTCATAATTAATGCCATTAATGTTGGCATTTGAGCTACAAGATTTAGGGCATTACTTCTCCAATCACCTTCTTGACTATACATGCCCAATGTTTCAATACCAACAGACAACCATTGCATTGGATGGCCTTCCATTGGAAGAGTATGTAATACATCAACAATTGCTGGATTAATTGCTCCTCTTTTTGATAATTCTCTCCTAAATGCCTCAGATTGATCGATTGTTGGTAATTCTTTATGGAACAAAAGGTATACAACATCCTCAGCCCTTAATTCAGCAAGATCCTTAATTGGATAACCACAATAATGAACACCTTGTTCGGGAGTAACAAAACTAGTCCTACAAGTTCCAACTGGAACTCCTCTTAATCCAATATTTAGATGTTTTTTTGTTAATTCAAGAAGAATTTCGTCACCATCTCCCACAATACAACCTCCGAGTTAAACCCTGTATGATTTTAGGTATAAGTGCGTCGCAATAATAATTCAAAAGTCTATCTCCGATTCTCTTACTCCTTTTTCAGAGATTCTGTCTAATTCTACCCAATATTTTATTGTTTTTTTACTGATGATTAGTGCTTCTGGATGATCTATACCAGGGCAAATTTTTTTAGTATTTTCCCATGACTTTTTATTTTCTAAATTTTCATTCCACCATGGAAATGCACTACATTGATCAGGCTTTGAATCATAGACATTACAATTTAAATCTTCATTAAAATAAATACATTTTTTATTTTCTTGTTTGATTTTTAATACGTATCTTCCATCAGTACTCTTTCTACAATCTCTATTAATCCATTCTTTTAAAGGAAGTTCATGATATGATGCTAATCTACTCATATCCTTTATTGAAAGGTATACAATACCATCAGGTTCATTACAACATTTTCCACAATTTGGTATACATGAAAATTTAAGTCCTGAATCCCACCATGTTCTTTTTTTAAATGGTCTAAACATATTAAATCAATAATTATTCTTCAGCAAAATAAATTCTATTGTCGGATTTTTCATTATTAATAGGAATCAATACGGGATAATTAACGGGACTAAGTTGAATATCTAACAAATCTTCCATTTCTATGTCTTCAGAATCAATATTCCATTCATTATCTGGAATATATTCATCTAGTTGTTTTAATTTATCTAAATTTGGAAGTTCTAATTGGTTTTCAGGGACTTTTGATAACGGCTTTCTATCTAAAGAGCTAATTAATGGCTTTAAACCCTGTAATGAGTATTCTAAATCTGACATTTCATCTGCTAAAAGAAGTAGAGTTTCAGTGTCTGAGTCTTCTAAAGTCTTAGAAATATGTTTAATTCTAGATTCAATATTGTTGAGGATATCATTATATTTCTCAAAAGCCATTCCAACGTCTGCCATTCTATCTAATCCATGTTCACTTAATTCTCCAAGTAATTCTACAGGTTCTATTTTCTCTGTTGGTAAATTTAAATCTTTATTCCAATTTGAAATTATTTCATTATCATGTTCGAAAATTTCGCTTGTTTTTGAACTGGTTTCATTTAATTCTGGAAGATTATTAAGGTCTAGGATGAAGTCATCAGAATTTAATTCAAAATCTTTAATTTTAGTTGATTCTACAGTGTTAAATGCAATATCTTTTACTGATTTACTGATGTCTTCTGTGAACATCGTGTTGTATAATGTTTGTACACCGTCTAAACTTGCTATTGCCTCTTCGGGGTTTGCTGATAATGTACCATCTTTTTGAGCAATTACAAATTTTTCGAATGCTGATAATAAACTAGGAAGATTCTTTTTTGTAGAGATTAGTATTAATAAATGTTCATCTGAAAGTACAACATTTCTTTCAGTTGCAATCCGTCTCAAAATTCTCATTTTACTAGTGTCAGTATAATTATCAATATTGAATATTATACTGGATTCTAATACTCTTCTAGTATCTCCACCTAGGCTATCGAGATCAATAGTTCCGTTTGAAGTTATGATTATTTGAACGCCGTTATTGATATTCCAATTTAACCAATTGCTTAATGACTGCATACGTGATAAATTACTTTTTAGTTCCTCAAAATCTTCTACAAGTATCATTTTTAGATTATTTATTTCTTGAGCCATAAGGGGCAATTCTTTTGAGTTATCTACAAGAGTTCCTGAACGAATAATTCTTACAGATTCATTTCCATAAATTGATTGAATTTCGTAACAAGCAGCTAAAGAAATATGTGTTTTCCCAACACCCGTATTTCCCTTGATATGGATTGGATTTAGGTGTGAACCAGGTCTTTGAATAATAGATTCAATGGTTTTTGTTAATTGTCTATTTTCTTCAACTACATACCAATTATCCATGTTTTTTCTAATGTTCGTTGAAAGAAGTGGTGGCCAAATGTTTTGAGTTTCATGATTAACAGTAGTTAATTGAGAATTCACTTCTGTTTTGTTTAATTCGTCAAGTGCAACTTTCCATATCGGGCCTTGTGATTTTTTGTTTAAATTATTATCTTTATATTTCAACTCATTTACTTCATCATGTTTGTCCAACCATGATTTTTTATTTTGTGAATGAATTGGTAAACTAATTCTTGGTTTAGATTTAAAATTTAATTCTAATAAGCTAGGTCTAGTTTCTGCCTTTTTCTTGTTTTCAATAGGTTTATCCACAATTCCTAATCTATTTTGTGCTGCAGAAATAGCCTCATCTAGAAAACTTGGAACCCGCTTCAATCTTGTCCGCCCGATTTACCCTTGTGTTTAGAAGCATCATAATATTGACGATAGGTTTTATTTCTGTCTTTTTTCTCCCAAATGGTTTTTTGAGTTTTCTTAGATTCATTCAGTTTAGTTATTTTTGTGGCTTCCTCAAGACTTGATTTATTCTCAAATTTTCTTAATTCTTTTCTTTTTTGTTTTGATCCTAATAGTGTGACTCTAGTTGGACTTTTTGGCCCTTGATTTTCTTCATATTCCATTGAATCTTCTTCAACTATTTCTTCTTCTTCAATCTCATCTTCAATTATTGTCTCTATTTTCGAATCTTCTTGATCCCATTTTTCAATAATTCCACTTAAGTCTAATCTACTTCCTTCATTATTTATTTCTTTAATTTCTGTTGTCTCAAATTCGATTTTTTCTGGAACACTTGTAAATTCTTTTTCTATTTCAGTGTCTTTTGAAATATTTTTTGAATTTAATATTTCATCCCAAAGAATTTCTTGCTTATCTGGAAGGTGGAATAGATGTCCTTCTAAATCTTCAGGTGATAAAATCCAATCTTCTATATCTTCTGATTTTAAATAATCTAATTCTCGCTTAATTAATGCTCTTGACTTTGTATCAAAAGCATCAAGATTTATTGGAATAAATGCTAGATCATCAGATGTGGTAGAAATGTCAACTAATCTGCGTAAAAAGTCTAATGTTCTATCTTTGCCATGGATTGCATAGAGAAATTCAAATCCATCTAATACAACTACGCTTCGAGGATATTTTTTAAAAAATCCCTTTATCTCTGAATACAATATTTCTAATTGCGGACCCATTATTTGTTCATCATCTTGAGATTTCTCAGTTAGCCAATAGCATGAATTTAAACTAATCCCAAATTCTTTGTTAATTCTAGAGCCAGGTATTCTAGAGATTACCATTAATTTGTGTTCAATTTCAAATAATTTAGATGCTAATTTTAATGTGTTTTTAGCATTATTTTCTGATATTAAATATGCATGCCCAGGATATAATTCGGAAAGATTATCACCTTTCATTCTCCTTAATTTTGCTTCTATAGCCCTTTCAAATTCTGGTGAATTATTAGTTGTGAACTTTTGTTCCGGTAGTTCTTTTGAGCTAGTCCATGTTTTAGAAGTAATTTCTTTTTCTTTCCACCATTCTGAATTTTTTTCTTCATCTAAATTTAAATCCAAATTAAGTAATGAATTTGGAAAAGTTTGTAATAACAAATCAACATCAACGTTTCTATGAACTGTAAGTAAACAATCTAATTCAGCGGCATCATCATCTATTTTCTCTAATGCATTTACAGCATGAGAACTTTCATTTCCAGAATGTATGGCCATTAAAGGAGAACCATTTCTAAATATTACATATCCAATTCTAGAATTTACATCATTGGAATCAATTTCAGAACGTATGTATGAATCTACTTTTGCAGTAATAATGTCTTTAGCCAATAAAGATAATACAGAGGGGCCGCCTCTTCTTTTTTCTGTGATTACACCTATTGGTAAATCTAACAATTAATCCCCTCTTTATTGGCGTTGTTGATATTACTTCTTGAATTCATGGGCTATTATTTGAGAAAAATTGTAATTCTTAGATACTTTTTAATTGGCGAGATTTATTCACGACGACTACATGCCATGGGCATGGAAGGCAGTCAAACGCCAGTAGGTTTTGTTGTTTTGACTAAACTAGAATCAGTTAAAAAAGTATTAGGAGACACATTATTAAGAATAATAGTTTCATTTTGCTTTTTTATATTTGGTATTTTATTATTCATATTTATCTCTAAATTTTTTTCAATTATATTTATATTACCTTCTTTAGTAATGCTAATAATTTTTTTCAAAGACTTTCAATGTAAAAAATCTATTTTAAATTCAATTGCTGTTAATTTAGGACATCCTTGGGTAGAGGAAGAACATGATGTTGATGAGGCAGATGTGGCTTACAGAACATCTGAAAATTGGGAAATTTTACCACCAAAAGGAAGGGTTGTAAAAAATTTAGAGGAAAATGGTCTTTTGATTGATGGTAATGGTAATCAAGTCAGTTTTCAGATTTCAAAACCACTTTTTGGTGCAAGTATATTTGATGCGAATAATGAAAAAATGGAGTTAGAAGTAATTAAATGGCTTAATTTAGCATTAGCTCTCAGAGATGCACAGAATGATATTGAAGATGAAATAGAATCTGCTAGAATTCGTGAGGAAGATGACGGGATAGATATTGAAAGAATTTGGCCAAAGACAAATCCGGGTGATTTAAATGTTAAACCTGGTGCAATATTCCGTAAATTATCAAAGTCTAAAAAATAATAATTTTAGGAAAAAAACATCCCTCTAATTTATCAAGTGTGTGTTTACCCGGAAATTTATTGACTTCTAGAAATAATTGGAGGGAAATGGTTAATGATTTTCCGATAGAACAAAAAATTCTATTAGAAGGTGGTAATCTTTCGACTAGATTTTCTAAATTACCTCTAACAATTTCACATCCAGTATTTCTTGGTGCTTTTTATGGATTATTACTTTCAATTGTATTATTTCTTCCTTTTGGATATGATTCTGGATGGAATTTAGATGATTGGTTTTTTAGTTGGTTGTTATATTCATTAATTCTTTTGTTAATCTTAAGTTTGCTTGGAGGATTATCATCAATATTAGTTAATTTTACAAAAAGAATGCCAATTACGGTACCACGAATTTTAGTATATTCAGCACCATTCCTCGGATTGATATTTTTGACATTTTCAATCAGTATGTCTCAAATTCCCGAATGGATAAATGATTTAGGATTATTTTTAATGATCTTTCCCGGACCTGTTTATATCCATCTTTCTTGGGCACCCAGATGGAGATTGTTGAATCTATTGGAACAAAAACTCAATCCTTTTGAGGATTTTAAAGATGTATCTGTTTTAGATGAAGATTTGGAGTTAAACGAAATAATTGATGATTTATCGGAAATTAAATAATTCCTAACTTTTTTCCTACATCTGCAAATGTAGAAATCACGGTGTCTAAGTCTTCTTTTGTTAATCCAGAACTAATCATACATCTTATTCTCGCTTTATCTTTAGCAACCATTGGAAAAACAATAGGTAAGGCAAAGATACCTTTTTCATATAGTTGGTCAGATAATTCTTTTGCTAAATGTGACTCTCCACACATTACAGGAATTATTGGTGTTTCTGAAACACCTGTATCAAAACCTAGAGATTGCATTTCTGATCTAAAATATTCGGTATTATTCCAAAGTTTAGCATGATGCTCAGGTTCATCTCTAAGTACTTCAATTGCTGCTTTTTGGGCTGCAGCTACTCCAGGGGGCTGACTTCCAGATAATAGCCAGGATCTACTATGGTTTATCGCATGTTTTTTTACATATTCACTTCCTGAAAGAACACCACCTTGAACACCAAGTGCTTTTGAGAAAGAACCAACCTCGAAATCTATTTTTCCTTGTAATTTAAAGTGATCAACTATGCCTCTGCCTCCATCTCCAAGAACTCCTTCTCCATGACAATCATCAACCATAACCATAGCGTCGTGTTGTTCCGCAATTTCAGCAATAATGTTTAATGGTGCAATATCTCCATCCATGCTGAAAACACCATCTGTAATGATTAATTTTCGCCTTGAGTTTTTATTTTGTCTTAATATTTCTTCTAATGCATCGGTGTCATTATGAGGATATACAGCCCTACTTGCTTTAGTTAATCTTACTCCATCAATTATAGACCCATGATTTAATTCGTCTGAAATGATTAAATCTTGTTTGTTATCCACTAATGTTGGAATTAATCCAACATTTGCAGTGTATCCAGCAGAATATGTTAATGCCGCTTCAACTCCTTTAAATTCAGCTATTGTAGTTTCTAAATCTTCATGAAGCTGCATATTTCCTGCAATTGCTCGAACAGAACCAGAACCTGCACCATATTTTTTTGTAGCCTCAACCATTGCATTAACAACTTTATCATGAGTGGTAAGATTAAGATAATTATTTGCACAAAGCATGATGTTAGATCTTCCATCTACGATACAGCGAGGCTCTGAAGCTGTTTCTAAAGCTCTTAATTTCCAATCTAATCCCTGTTCTACTAGATTAGAGTATTTTTCTTTCATCCAAGTTTGGTCTCCGGGCATATCTTCTCCGAACTTACGAGATATAATCAACCCATTGAAGTTTTGTAATTATTTTCATACAATAATTCATGAATAGGTCAAGAGTCGGCTTTAATTATGCGACTTTCAGGAATAGTCTCTAGCGGTTTAGGACGTGCATCTATTTTCATGGCTCAACCCCATTATCAAGAACAATTTTTAGAAATCTTAAACGAAGAAGCGTGGCCAGGTACTCTAAATGTAAAAGTAGTCGAATCAGATTTAAGTAAATTTATTGCAATGAGAGAAAAATCAGGTATTGATACCCTGGGAATTTCGGATATAGTAGTTGAAAAAGCCAAAAATATAGATTTATCTAATGTTGAATTTATTCGAGTTAGGGGTTTCTTGAGGGAGGGTAAGAGCTTTGGAGGTGCAACTGCTATAAATTGCAATATTCAAACATCAAACTCAGATTTAATTCCCTCAGCAATTTTAATTCCTGATTTAACTAGACATGTAGATGTAATTGAAATTATTTCAACAAAATTTCTTCGAGAAAGAATAAATGTTTCAGATGGAGATCTAGTAAATATTGAAATCGATGTTTAGAAATCTGTAATAAATTCGTATTTCATTCTTCCAATTTTTGTTTAAGCATTTGAGATGATTCAAATTGAAGCCAAGCATGATGTTTTTTTGATTCAGCCTCGATAATTATTGAATTCACCCTCCTATCCTCTTCGAAGTCAAGGACAATGGGAGGTTCTGTAAAACTAGTTCTTATTTTTGGAATTAATTTTTCATGTTCTAAATGCCATAAAGTAAGCCATCTTGATGGGGCTAATCCAAAGTCAAATTTCACACTTCCGAGTTTCAATGATTTAATGACATCTTTTTTTGAAAAATCTCCATTAAGAATTCCATTGATACAACTAGCAATTCTTCTTACCTGATTCCATAAAAACCCTTTACTTTTTATTTCAAATCCAATGATTCTATTTTCTTTTGAAACCCATGGAGATATTTCTTCAATAATTCTAATCGTACTTCTATCATCTTCTTTTTTATAAAAATTTGAAAAATCATGCTCACCTAAGAATAAATTTAAAACACCATTATAATAATCTAAATCAATATTTTTGTTCCAATTCTCTAGTAATTCCATTCTATACCTGTAAATTCTTGATGTTGCATTTCTGATATTACAATCATCAGATACTTCTTCAGCATCGTAAACACAAATACTTGATGGTAAAATATCATTTAATCCTTTAAGTAATCCGTTCGGCAAATCTTTTTTAATGCCCTCTGGGACTTCTATTACAGCAAAATTCATTCTAGCATTAACTCCAGCATCAGTTCTACTGCTAATCTTAATACCATTAGATGACCACTTCAATCTTTTACAGGCTTTTTCTAACTCACCTTGGACTGTTTTCAAGGATGGTTGAATTTGACTACCGTGATACTTATCACCCAAATATGAAAATGTAATGGCTACTTTCATACTTAGTCATTATTATGAGTCATTTGACATTACATTAATTGCATCTTCTGCTGAATAACCAAGTCCACCAACAGCCCAAATAAGGGCTTGTTTCAACCACGGTTGAACCATTGGATTTTTCTTTTCAGGATCCATAACTTCGATACTATCTACTATGTTTCTAGCAGCCATATAAAGTACATCATCAATTGGTATATCTGCTAACTCTAATCTTTTTGCATAACGTTGAAATTCTTTTACAGCTACTGGAATTCTTCTACATTCTAGAGCAAAACTGGCAAAATCTGCAATATATTCATCATTTTCTTCATCTAATTCCATTGCTTTTTTATAATGCATCATGATTTTTCCACCAGGAACAACATCATCTTGTTCTTCCATGTTAAGCATATTAGCAAATTCAGCATATGAATGATGTAATAGTGCAACATCTCCATTTGATTTTAATTTTCCTTCCAATTCAGCAACAGCTGCTTTAATATCTCCATTTCTAAACATTTCTATTGCGTCTTTCATTAATTCTTCACTCATTTCTGTCACTCCCGACAGTAACTGCTGGTAGAATCATGCCTATGAATCAAACGGATACAATAGTTATTTTCTTGCTTCAAAATATAGTGACATTTTGGGATGTGTATTATCAAATAATTTAATGTTTGTTAATGGAGGGCTAAGTGACTGCCCAAAACCAGAATGATAAATTTCTGAAAAACCAGCATCAATACATATTTTTTCTAATTTTTCATAATTCCAGAAATTTATGTGGTAATTAGCGAATTTCTCATCGAAAGTATTTTTTTCTACAATCCATTTTAAAAATTCATTATCACTTAAATTTCTCATTTTTTCTCTGACCTCTAATGGTTGTAATGAATCCTTAGAATTTTCTAAAAATCGACATCTTGCTGTAGAAAATTCTCTTACAAGATAATCTTCTAATTCAATTTCAATTGAATCAATTCCACATTTCTTAAGAAACCATTCCTTTCTCCAATCCCAAAAACTTGGTACATTGAATTTCACACTATTTACTAATAAGTTTGAGTCAGGGCAAGTTATTCTTAATACCCCTCCTTTTTTGAGAATTCTTTGAGATTCCTCAATCAAATTAATGACAGATTCATCTGTAATATGTTCGATTGTATGGCTAGTGTAAATAACTTCAATTGAATTATCCTCAAAAGGGAATTTTGGTTTTTCAATCAAGTTTAATTCTACAAATTCATTTTGAACTTTTTCATATTGTTCAGAACCATAGTCAACATTAGTCCAAAATTTATGATAAAATTTGCCCGCGCCAACATTTAGAAATTTTTTATTTATTAGCGATTCTTTAGGATATTTTTTGTATAAGTTTGAGTCATCTCCACTTTTTATTCTCTCAATTTTATATCCAAGTAAACTAAGTAAACGTTCTATTAATTTTCGAGGAATAAACCCCATCTTAATTCCTCTTAATTATACTAAGAAGATTATTCTGATTTAGCTTGCGCAGCCATTAAATCTTTTATTTCTTCAAGTGTTGAACCTGAATCTGCTCCTTTCCATCTATCATTTACTGTAACAGTTACTTCATGTGGTTTTCTAACTCCATAAAAACAATCCGCAGGATCTGGTTTTACAGTTCTGATAGTTCTCTGAGATGTCAAAAGAACAAAGAACATTTTCAAAATTTTCTTCGGAAGGCTAGTAGCTACTGATTCGCCTTCTTTAGAATCTAGAGCCGCTCCAGCAGCACCAGCAGAAATTCCAATTGTTTCTTCTCCTAAACCAAGTCCGCTTCCAGTTAAAGGTACTACATTCCCGTAACCCATTATTGTTCCAATTGGTCCTTGTTGAACGATAACATCCGTGAAATTACTGTAAAGAATTCTTCTAACGCTATTTGTTAACATGAAGTCTTTTCTAAAAATTACTGCATCTGTGGTTATCGCATAACAGAATGATCTTTGGAAATAGTAGACGTTTACGAATAAAAATACTATCCAAAATATTCCTGCAATTTCATATGGGTAAGAACCACTTAGGAAATTAACTGGGGAGTCGGCGGCAAATGCATTGATTAGCCAAGCAGTAAATGGGAGTGCAGCGATAACTATCATTGTCATCGTGAACCATTTCGTACTTGAAGAGATATTTATCCATCTGTTAAACCATGCAAGAACTAACATTATAATTGGGAATCCTACGGATTCTCCTAAGGAACTTGATACAAAACTCCATAGTATATCTTGAATTATACCAGGGTCTTGACCAGGCGCTTCACTTGGCATAAATGTCCAAATATAATGTACAGCACCTATCAATAATGCCATTACATACATTCCTGCAAATGCAAAAAGACTAGGTCTATGTATTTGCATTAAATCCTCACCAGGAATTAAGTTAAATTTTCTTCTTTCACGTTCCGTTTCGTCTATGTTTTCTATTTGATTTCCTTCGTCGGACATAGTCAACCCTAACCTACCCCATGGATAATATGTTATTGACACTTACTATTGAAATAAAATAGAAAATACCCTTATTTAGTGCAAAATTCCCCAACTATGTTCAGCATTTCCATGAATCCAGTCCCAATCATCAAGTGAACGAATCCCAAATTCATCTTCTATCGCAATTCCAGCTACTTTTAATGGATATTCATTATAACAAAAATGAGAAATCAATCCTCCTCTTGTAGGTTGATCAAAACTCCAATGCGCCCTAGAAACAGCTTGAACGGTTAGAACAATCATTGTTCTTGCGTTCCACATTTCAATTTCAAAACGCGGCAATTGTTCTTTTTCTCCTTTTTGATTGACAATATTATAATTACTTTTAATTTTTTTAAATTTTAGTTTTGTGAACTTTTCACTTCTTTGCCTATCAGCATCATGAAATAAACCTGCCTCCCTTAGAGGGATTTCCATAGAATCTTTCAATTGCCATGGTTTATCAGATGAGGATAACGCAAGCAATGAAAGATGTGGTAAAAACCAATCTAAATATGAACCGTCTGAGAAATGAAGAATACCCCAATACCAAGGAACACTAGGAGCTTGAACACGTACTTTTTGTAGATATGCAGTACCTTTCACTTGTTTATCATCAATTTCAATATTTGCTTTACAACCATGAATTCGAAGAATATCATATCCGAGATCATTTTGATATTTTTGAAATGTTCTTCTGGCCTTTGATAGTGCCGGATTCCATGGTGTCATTTGAATATCAAATTTTTCGGGTGATCCACTATCTATTGCTTCTTTATCCGATCTAATTCGCATCCAAAATTTATCTTTATTTCCACTCATTCCTGTACTCAGTAATTGTTCACAAAGAGCGATAACGGCACCGCCATGTTCAGATTTAGATTTCCAATCTTTATGTTTTGATGAAATTGCTGCAATTCTTGATTCTTGTAAAACCAATGGTTCATACATTTTTTCGCCATCAAAATACCATCCAGCCACCATTCCAGGGAGAACTAGTAAATTTTCCTCTGAGGAATTTGGTTTTTTACCTGCTGCCCAGAGATGATCATTTACAGAAATGAGCGGAGTTTCTTTTGTGGACCACAACACCATTAATTGTTCACTTCTACCTGGATGTTTTTCAGAAGGCCACATCACTAACCACCACCACCAATCCCAAGTTAGATATTTAATATTAGGTAAATTAGGCATTTCCCATAAATCCTGCAGTGGTCCTTCAAATTTTTCCATGAAAAAAA
>CEOV01072081.1_pt1 | contig 17881 bp, 14 predicted proteins | sample 530631 | NCBI WGS metagenome assembly CEOV01 (sample SAMEA2620756, study PRJEB7988) | marine metagenome | isolation source: saline water (ENVO:00002010), including
CTGTAACCCACTCAACTTCAAAAGTTCTAGAAATAATTTCGATAGAAAATGTCTCAGTAACAGTAGCTCCATCCGCATCAGAAATAACTAGACTTCCTCTAAGCTTACCTGAACTATTTGTGGGCAATAGTACTGTAGGAGTTGTGGCATCAATATCGTTTCTTTGGTCGCCGTCAGAGTCGCTATCTCTAGACCAGTCTAAATCCCAAGAATAATACAGATCTTTACCTTCAGGATCGTAACTATTAGAAGCATCCAAAAAGGCTGAGTCTCCTGTTTTTACTTGTTCTGGAACTGTTAGATTCATCACTGGGGCACCATTTACAGAGATAGATGTCGAAATCTCATCTTGGCCTCCTACGCTATTCTCTACTGTCAATGTGACAGTGTAAACTCCGAATGTTTCGTATGTATAAGTGGTAAATCCAATAACCGTCTCTGCTTTTTGCCCATCGCCAAAATCCCATTTAAAACCCGTAATAACGCCCTCAACAGCAGTAGATTCTGTAGCGTCAAGAGTGACGGTTTCTCCTTCTTGAATCGAAAGCGGGTATGCCTGCAGAGAGGCCCTAGGGTCGACAGTAGAGTCAAGACCTATACAACCTGTTAGGAAGATAGATAGAAACATAAGGCTAGCCAAAGTTAGAGACTTGCCTTTTTTCATGTCAACCATAATGCTCACACTTGCGGAAATGCTCCACCCTTCTAATAGTATGTATATTTAGAGTGAAAAATGTTCAATTAGTTCAGTGAGTTTTTTACTCCGAATCAAATGACACCTCTTTAGAGATGTCTCCAATAATTTTTGCTCCTTTGAGGTGATCGTCTAAATCGTCAAAAGAGTCATGCACAACCACATTTTTTGTCGAGTTATTCTCTAAATTTTGATTCTCAAGTTCTATCAGATCAACGTCTCCAGCGTCATACTCGGAAATTACTAGTTCAGGAGTTTCCAATTCCTCTTGTTTTTCTTCTAACATAAGAATATCCATTACTTCATCTGCTATATTTTGGTTATTGTTTTGATATTTTTCCATATATAGCTGGTCTTCAGATGAATCATTGTTTTCTACAGGTTCTTCAACATCCCCAGATTTTGAAAACCGTTTCTTAAATTTATCAAACAAGCCCATTATATCGGCTAATAAAAAACTCCATTTGAATTTTAGTGTTAATTTGAATAGTGATGTTCAAAGAGTGGCAACTGTTGCTATGAATATGGCTCAGGACTTTCTTGATGGTGAACGTGTCCTAGCCTTTGATTTAGAAACCACAGGAATTTCTACAAATAGCGATAAAATAGTTCAAATCGCTTTAATTGGTTCATCTTCAGATGGAGATGAAATATCCTATGAAACCCTCATCAATCCTCGAAGGGCAATACCGCTTCAAGCCAGTGAAGTTCATGGAATATACGATAGTGATGTAAGAACATTAGATGATTTCTCGAAATTTGCTGATGAGGTTTTCGAACTTATCGAAGGTTCGGTTATTGTCGGTCATAATGTAAGACAATTTGATCTACCTCTTCTGAATAACGAATTTAGAAGGCTTGGAAAATTACCTCCTAGTCCTAAAGCCGTAATGGATACCTTAGAGGTTGTTAGGAGAATTAAAATTCCAAGGCCGCACAATTTAGGTTCGTTATGCACAAGACATGGAATATCTCTTGAAAATGCGCATACTGCTGCTGCTGATGCAGCAGCATCATTACTATTATTTTGGAGGCTTTCAGTTGACCATGCGCCTTATTTTAGAAAATCATTAGTTGAATTGGAGAGATGGTTAGTTCATGGTGAGTCAAAAAATGAAGATTCAATGCTTGGGCGGGGCTTGGATGACTTAGAAACATTAGATTCTCTAGGCAAAATAAGAATTAATGATGGACATTATGTACTTGCTTTTGGAAGACATAAAGGTAGGCATGTTTCTGAAATTCAAAATATAGATCCGAAATATATTTTGTGGCTACTATCTCCTAAGGGAATTGAAGATGAGGAAGCTAGAGAAGCAATTAGAGAGTATCTCGGATAGTTATTGCTTTTGATATTCTATATCGTCCGGTATAGGTTTCCATGGAAGAACATCACACCAATGCCCAATTCTCCAAGCATTTTGTGTAGTCATTATTGAACCAAGAAATAAGGGTCCTTGGTGTTCGCTATCGAGTACTTCTTGTAATGCTTCTTTGCCACGCCCATCAAATCTAGCTGATTTCTTAACGCCCGTAGGTATTGCCCTAATACCATCCTCAAAAGGTTCGCATAATTCAATAACTGCTGAGCCGGAATTAGAATCAAATTCATGTAAAAGAACGACTGCATCAGAAAAATCATCCTTGTGTAGTGTGCCGTTCTCGAAACGCCAATTCCACCAATGTGGACACCATGCTTTCCAATCACAAAAACCGCCACAGGAATGTGGACCAGGTGTAGGTTGCATAGGAATGGCCGTTGGCTGTGTTTTCTCCCATGCTTGATATGCCTGTTCCAAAACATTATCGCCAATAGCGGGCCATTTTGATGAATTAAGAGTATACCAGCCTTCGGTTCTAACTGGAGGATGGTCCTCATTATTGTCCAAAAGAATATCGCGATATAACCGTAATTGCCGGTTTACCTCGGATTTTAATTCCCTATCTGGCGTTCTGCCTGTTTTCAAGTCAGCAACAAGCCAACCTACCATATTTCCATCGGAATCAACATCAGCAAGGAGTAGGTCTAATCGGCCCATCAAACGCCCATTACGAGTTTTCAATTCCCCTTCAACCGCGATGGCGTGTTTCTGTACTTTTCGCCATAAAGCGCCAGTAATTCTGTTATGGTCAAGTCCTTGAATACCAATATGGTCAAGCAACATTATTATTCCACCTTTCTGATGCCTCTTAGCCTCTTTCCATTTTTCTTCCTTCCACATTGGCCTTCTAGGTGTATTCATGAAAATTTCTTTTTCTTCTTCCCACCTCTCTTTCAGAAATCGTTCACCTTCCCTAGGTAGCCAATTATCCTGATCGTTTCCAATGTGTGAATAATCCGTCAAAAGCAAATCTTCTATCGATGCATGTACTACAGTTCCAAGTGATGCAGCCATCCCTGCTTTTCTTGGTAATTTTTGCCTACTAAGCCAATACATTCGAGGGCACGTCTCATATCTATTCCAAGCCGATGGGGAAAGCATGTGTTGCCTTGTTTGAGAGTTACCAACATCAGCCATGATTACCCGTTTTGGTTTAACACCATCAATGCACCGATATGAGCAAGACAGGGAAAGTGTTGATACACGATGAGAAAGTAGGAGGCTCATGGAAGGCCCTAGTGTTCGAATAAATGCTGAAGTTTCAACCGATAACGCGCTTGTGGTCGCTTGTTTCCCAAGTGTTGGAATGGTTTCTAGTGTTGTCGCTCATTTTCTAATCGATCACCTGCAATTAGAATTTATTGGAGGCGTAGTTGATGCTAGATTACCCGCACTCACATTAGTCCAAGAGGGAGTTCCACTCCCACCTATTAGAGCATACGCTGGAAAACCGAAATGTACGATTGACGGATGTGACCAAGTAATATTACTGATGAGTGAATTAGTTGTTCCTGAGGCTCTTGCACATGACATTGTGTGGGCAATGTTTGAGTGGTCTAAAGAACAAAAAATTGTGGCTGGAGTAGTCATTGATGCTTTTGCTAAAAGTGGAATGAAGGCAAATCTTAACGGAGCTGAACCCGTAATCGAGTACGAAGATACTGAAGGTATCGATATAGTAGGAATAGGTGCTAATGACAAGAGTAGAAAAATGTTGGAGGACATGAACATCCCTCTCTTACAACAAGGAGTTATCAAAGGAATCAATGCATCTATCCTCGGTGAAGCACGCCGAAGAGGGCTTGATTTGATGTCCATAATGGTCGAGGCTGACCCGCGTTTCCCTGATGCCAGAGCTGCAGCAACACTAATTGAACACTTGAATAATTTATTACCTGCAATCGATTTACCTCATGAACCTCTTATCCAAGAAGCAGAGTTCCTTGAAGCACAGTTACAATCCATGATGGAAGGAGCAAATATTCCAACTGCTGAACCTAGTTCTGGTAACTCAATGTTGTACGGATGAGGTTTTCCTGATTTGCACAATCGCAGTAATTATCGAGAGAATCCCGGATAATAGTAGTAGCGAACTAATTGTAATTGGCATTAGTAAAATTGAGTCATAAGGAAGACTGAATATGTCAAGTAAAGATTCTCCGCGTGAAAACGTCCCTCCAGCAGATGCCGTAAGAAGCATCATTCCACTTGCAGACATACCTGCAAATATCTGAATCAACATCGTTTTTCTTTGTTGTAGAATTTTTATCCCAAATTTCCACCTAACCAATAGCGTTGATATGGCTAAACCAAAACCTGTCATAGATAGAAACATCTTATTGACCAAAATAGGTGTAGAAAAGCCCGAGTTGGGCGATGCTGAAATGCCACTAATTATGGCAAATGGAGTTGCTAGAATTCCAAAAAATAGCGCAAAGTGAGCCACATTATCTGTAATTTGAATTAAATTGTTACTCTTTATTACCCCATATCGACAAAGTGCGTGAAGCAAAAAACACAATCCAGCCATAGCAAAAGATCCAACCACTAATTCTGTTGAAATAACGTGGAATGTAGCAGATGAAATCATTGTTTTACCTCCTGTTCATTGACATACTCATGACCATACCATTCCCATTGTTCCATGGTCCACCCTTGTGGCAATTCACCATTTGGCAGAGGTGGTGGATTATTTGATAATTCTTGACCAATTATTGCTTCGGTCTGTTCCCACTGTTTTTGATCACTAAAATCTCTAGAGAATCTTGTTTGTAATGTAAGTACAATTCCAATAACAAAAATGAACAATGCAACTGACTGGAGGTAAACTGCCGCTTCGTCAACCTCAAATGGAGGTTCTTGTGCAACCAATGTAAACCATGGAGTAATTTGCGAAGGTCCTTCACCATCTAAAATCGCTCTCCACTGTAGTCTTGATGGTTGATTTGAGGCTGGAACGGTAAAATACCATGTTCCATCTTCAGAGGAATTTGCGCTGACAGTAGTAATCGTACTACCTTCAATCTTCCATTCAATAACAACATTTGAGACATCTTCAGTCTCAAGTTTAACTGACGTCTCCACTCCCAAATCTCTAGTCGTTTGTGGAATAAAATCCGTAGCAATCCTGGGCAAATTATCTGGTATTGGAAGCACTTCTAAATCAAAGCCTTGACTGATACCAAAGTAAGGGATATCGTCGCCACCATGATGAATAGAAACATAAAATGTAGTTGTGGTTAATTCAGTAGGCTTAATTGTCCAGGAGGCTGAAAAATTATCCATTCCAACACCTATACTACCTTCTAGATAATTATTGGTACCTCCATTAGAATCTGATAGAATCTCCCAGCCAGCGTCTCTTGGAGTATCACTATGACCTGTTGTATCGGTTAACAAAAACATCCCTACACTATCATAAACACCCAACTGGGATCCAGATGCTACCGCACTTATTGAAATGGGTTGCTCAAGGTATGGTGTACCTTGAATTTCAAACTCAATTATAGCTGAAGATGTCTGGTTCAAGGAAGAATCTCCATGGCAAGCACCTCCACACTGCATATCAAAAACACCGTCCCCAACTCCTCCGGGGTTCGCCTGAGAAAGAGTACTAACACTAACAAGTAAAGAAAATACTAGTAATACTCTAATTCTTCTAAACATTCAATCCCTCCTATCGACAAAAGCCATTACAAGGGTTCCAAAACTAATTGTGATGAACAGTATTCCAGTTATTAGACCTCCAGTGGTTGAGACATCATTTGATTTCGGATCAATTGAATCAACTATGAAACCCTCAACTGTAATTGCACCAGAATTGATAGTCCTATCATCAATAATAGGTTTAACAGTATAATCAGTCGGACCCGAAAGAAGTGGAATATCAGTAAAACCAAATTCGCTAATTATAGATAATGAATCCCCATTTCTAAATATCTCAAAAGTAGCATTTGGACCGTTCCAATCCCAGGATAATCGTACTTGTTCTCCTTGACCTTCGACCACTAGTTGGGAAACCTTCGGACCTGCCTCTGTTTGGAAATTAATTGAATCATCACCTATAGCCCCAAACTCATCCTCAACTATCAATCTTAACATAACATCACCCATCGCTGAAAAAGAAAATGTCTTACCAGTTCCGCTTCCAGAATTGCCATTATTATCCCACCACTGCCAAGAATATTCATCGATAAATCCGTCTAAATCAGTCGAATTTTTGCCAGTTACTACAATCTCTTCATTGTCCCACAATTCTACACTTTCCAAATCTATTACCGCATTTGGCGCTAGGTTTTCAACAACTAATTGGGAAGAAACTAGTGTGCCATTAGATTCTCCATCGTTAGGAATTACTTCAACTGACCATGCCTGACCTGCTCCAATCAATTGCGAAGGAACTACTAATTGACCTGTGAGCGAGCCTTCTTTGAATCCATTTCTAAACCAATTTACTTCATTGGATACTATATCTCCATCTAAGTCGGTGTTCGTAATAGTCAAAATCATATCTTGGAGCGGCGTGTGATTCAATTCTACAACCGAAATAGGTAAAGAATTAGAAATAGCAACTGAAGCAGACATTGAATCAATACTAAATTCTTGTCCATCATTTGCCTTCACAAAAACAGTCCAATTATCTCCTTTGCTAGTTAGTGAGCTGGAAAGAGTTTCTTGGTTTTGTAAACTGGTTTGTTCTACCCCGTTTTTGAACCATTTCACGTCAGGAGGAGATGGCAGGTCGCCATCAGCGTCTGTCATCAAATAATTCATACTGATATTCTGATTTGTAGTGGTTTGTGAAAAATCCAGTTCTACCATCTCGATTATTGGTTTTGAATTAGATATAGTAACCAATTGGCTAGGAGTCCATTGTGACCAATCAGTCCCATCATAGACTCTGACGTGTGCTTTCCATTCTTGATTTTTAGAAGTATATTGTGATGGTAAGGTCGATTCAGTCAGTTCATTTACAAGATTCCCATTGAGATACCACTCAATTTGGGAATCTACGATGGTATCACCATCTACATCATTAGAAATGAAACTTAACATTAGAGAATCTAATGTCGTAGGATTCAGTGGTTGAATAGAAATCGAATCGACTGTCGGTTGATTATTCACAGGACCTCCTAGGCCAATAGTTACAGTTTGGGAAGTTTTCCAAACCGTAGTTTCTTCATCATCAGAAACTCTAACCTCAACATACCAGTCATCACCATCTCTAGTTGCGAGAGAAGGTACGGTTAATTCATCGTTCAACTCACTCATCAATTGTCCATTGAGGAACCATCTAATCTCTGTAGACAATGAATCTTGATCTTCATCATTAGTATTAATGGTAAAAGATAGATCCTCGTCTGAAGAGGGTTGAGATGGAGATATACTAGGAGTTGATAGTGATGGAGGAGTATTTTGAATCGTTACTGTGTTACTGGTAATAGTTGAGCCGGAATCTTGTCCATCAGATGGGGTTATTTCTGCGTACCATTGTTCATTTTTACTAGTCAGCGATGAAGAAACTATCTTTCCGGGAACTGCACCCTGCTGAAGCGCAATTCCATCCTTGAACCATGTAATTACAGTGCCAGATTCAGAATCGCCGTCGGGGTCGGAATAAGAATATGAAAGAGTTAGACTATCTGCTGTTTTAGCATCTGTAGGAGATAACATAGCACCACTAGCCGAAGGTGGTTGATTTGTTGGAATATCTTCAGGTACTTGGAGTGTCAATGTGCCCCACCTATCTCCAGAATCTGAACCGTCGCCATTTGATGTCATTGCTGCTAATTGGAAATTAACCGTTCCAGAGCCAGAATTAGGCGCTGTCCAATCTAAGCCCCAAGTTCGATAACTGCTTCCTGTAATGGAATGTGTAGCACTATCACCTGCCGAATTGATATTTACTGCAAAGCCCATATAGCTGAGTGTCCCTTTATCAATATCTAAGCTAAAACCACCGCCTGAACCAGAAACTCCTCCGCTAACTGATATTGTCAACTGATAACTTTGTCCTGGAGTATATTTGGCCGGAGTGCCAGAAAGAGAAGGTGTTGCTACATTTGAACCGGTTTGAGAATGACATCCACACCCAGTTCCAGAATTGAGTTTGCCGTTTTCTTTACCTTCGGTCAACGGAATTACCGAAATCAAAAGAATCAACAAAACGGCATAAACCCTCTTGGAGTAGTTCATGGTGGTTGTAATCTCCCTTAGTATTGAAGGTTAACCCTAATTTGTTTGAATGGTTGCTGAATTTAATATTAATTGTAGTCAAAGAGGCTGCTTTGCGTATTTGTAGATTCTACATCATCTGTTGGTTCATTTGTATTATGTCCACCGCATGCATTAATCAACTCTTCTTCATTCCAGACCCTAATTCCCAAAGAGTTCGCTTTGGCTAGTTTTGAACCTGCATTTTCACCTACAACAAGTACGTCTAGATTTGATGAAACACTACCTACAACCTTTCCTCCTGCGGCTTTAATCATTAACTGAATTTCTTTTCTTGGGTTGCTCAAACTACCAGTAATGCAGAATGTCATGCCAGTTAATGAACCTCTTGATATAATCTCGGGTTCGTCACTGAGCGAAAGATACTGTGAGAGTTTGAGCAATAGTTCTTTTCGTTCATCCAGTCCATCTCTAACTTGTAAGGCTACTTTAGAACCAATTCCATCATTTTCACACATCTTTCTTAAAGCGATATTTTGCTTGAAGGGTTTTCCTTTTGAATCGTTTATTGGACCAAAATTTTGGTCACCTGGCTCAGCTTTTGCATCATCTACCCATTTCATCAGTCCCTCAAAACTCCTAGTTTGCTGAGCAACTAATGATGCTAATTCAGGACCGATGCCTGGGAGTCCTAACGCATGGAGAAACTTTCCTAAATTCATGCTCTTAGTTCTGCCAATTTCAGTTAATACATTATTAGCAGATTTTTCTGCCATTCTTTCTAATTGAAGCAACTGGGATTTTTCTAATTTGTATAAATCTGCAATATCCTTAATCAAATTAGAATCGAGTAATTGCTCAACTAATTTTTCACCAATACCATCCATCTCTAATGCTCTGCACCAGTAAATTATAGTTCTACTCGTTCTTGAGCCACACATCAAATCTAGGCACTTAAGAAAAGCACCCTCAACAACTAAACTAGCTGGGCAAGAGGGGCAGATTGTCGGTATTGTAATTTTTTTACTGATTGGTAGTTTGCCCGTAAATTGAGTTCCATCTGCATGAAATCTATTCTCTAAATCAGAGATAGCTGCCGGACCTAGGCTTGATTCTATTTTAGGAATTACATCGCCTCGTCTAACGATTAGAACCTTGTCGCCAATATTTACTCCCAATCTTTCGACTTCGCCTGGGTTATGCAATGTTGTATTTTCTACAGTAACCCCGCCAACTCTTTGTGGAGCGATACGCGCTACCGGAGTTACATTTCCTGTTCTACCTGTCTGCCAGTCTACATGTAACAGTACCGAGGTTGCTTCTTCGGGTGGGAATTTCCACGCTAGAGCCCATCTAGGGTGGTGAGCGGTGAAACCCAATCTTTGACGTTGGGTTAATGAATCTACTTTGAAAACTATTCCATCGATCTCAAAGTCATAACTCGATCTTTTCGAGCTCCATTCTTCGGTATACTGAATCATTTCAGATTGAGGTGAATCTGATTCAAAAACTTGCCAGGGCGCCGGCTCGATTCCAATTGAGTTTTGTAAGAAATATAGTAATTCACTATCATATGTCGCTTGAGGAGAGTCATTTATGAATTTAACATCATATGCGCAAAATACCAAATCAGAGGCTTCTGCCTTTCCATCACCATGTTTTTGTCGTAATGCACCAGAACAAAGGTTTCTTGGATTTGGCGAAACGTGTTTATATTTTTCTTCGAATGTTTTCAAAGGCATTACTACTTCACCTCTGACGTGACAATCTATTGGAATTTTTAGGCGAGTAGGAATATTTGCAATTAATTTCGCATTCAACGTGACATCTTCTCCACGTTCCCCGCTACCTCTAGTCGCTGCTCTGTGCAAATTACCAGCAACATACTCTAAAGATAAGGCTGAGCCATCTAATTTCGGTTGTGCTAGGTATCGCTTACCGCCCGCAGTCGACTGTGTTACAAAGTGAGTAATATCCTCTCCAGTCGTACCTTTGTCTAAAGATAGCATTGGAAATCTATGCTCTACTTTGACAGTTCCAGGGAGTGGTTCTGGTCCTACTTGGTGTAGAACTCGGTTCTCTGGGTCGAGCAATTTTAATTCATCCCAAAGAGCATCAAATTCAGCATCCGAAATTTCTGGTGCTGAATGATTGTAGTACAATTCACGATGATGGCTGACCGCTTCAGCCAGAAACTTGATTCTGTCCTTTCGGGTCATGTGTATCCCTCAGTGCGAGAGGATATGAATCTCACGAAAAACGCAGGCCTAAAAGTTGCACATCTGGCAAAGGACAGCGAGTCATTATCGCATGAGTTAAGGTTCTTAGATGAATTTCTGCAACCACGGCTACTGTAGAAGAAAACATATGGCCAGCATGAACATTATTGTCATCATCTGACCAGCAACAATGGATATGTGTAAATGGATTTCCGTCTTCGGTCCTAGCGATATTACCTGATAGACTTACTAATTCTGATGGGTTAGTTAGTTGTCTTTTGATATATATTCCATCATTATTCATGAAGCCGTAAACATTCTCGCGAGTTCTGCCAATTCCACTGGTAATCGCCGCCGCATTGAGTCCGATTTCATCTGCTAATGCGCCTAATGATGCATGAATTTCTTCACCTGGATCTAGTCTGACAAAAATATCTTCACCGCTTACCGTCCATTCCATATTTATCCCTCTTGAAGGCGATTATTGAAAATAACGCTTGTTACTCCTCTTCTTGTGGATTCAAGATATTAGTTATTCGAGATTTTGCCTCTACTAAATCATGATAATTGCCACCAACAGGCAGAGGGGCAAAAATACCCCATCCCTTCCTGAGTAATATAATTCGCTTCTTAGTCTTGCTTCTAGACAATTTGAGGCGTTTCCATTCATATCTTTGTCCATCAGCAAATAAATGAGTTTTAGTAATAGCATACCTCTTTGGAATCAACAAAGAAATCAAATGTAGTGCTAGAAGAATATCCCAAATGATTGGATAGATAATAGGTGTATCAGATATTTCGACTAATCCCCAAGGTAAAGCCATCATTGCAGCCATTGAAAATAAATTACCCCATTGTCGAACAACTTCATTCGGCCCTTCACTAGACCAAGCAAAAACTTCATCCGAAATTTTACCTAACTCAGGAATATCACGCTTTTGTTTGGTTAGCCAGTAAGCATCCCACAAGACAATTACAGCTAAAATAGAAATTGCTAGTGACGCTATAATTTCAGAACTTGGAATTGTAATTGTTTCCATTTTATCACTCATAATTATGGTCTTTATTTGATTGTTGAGCGCCACCATTCTTCATTCTTCTAACAAATAAAACAAAAATTATAGCAATAAAAACTAAAATTAGCATAGTGAAACTATCAAAATCTCCGGAATCGTCACTAGTTTGCCCTTCAAGTACATCCGGTATACCATCTCCATCATCATCTTGATCCTCGATCAATATTGTAGTGACTCCATCAGGACAATTAATTTGATCTGGTTGTCGATCATTGTCGGTGTCTTGCCATGCACAAGGGTCTAATGGCCAAGCATCACGACTGTCTGAAAAACCGTCATTATCATCATCTTCATCATAAATATCTGGGCCACATGAACGTCCAATTTTCAAATCAAACCAAGAATTCTGATCACAATCTAACGTATTATCTCCATCTGAATCTAGAGGTATTGACTCAAATGATTGGCTCACTAATGTCGATATGCCTAGTGTGTCAAATACCTCAACTTGTATAACATACATTCCAGGGCTAGGAACTGAAATGTTTTGAACGGGAACAGAGGAGTTTACTTGGGAAATTTGATTGTTTTGAGAGTCTAAAATTGTCCATTGAAAACTTAGTTCTGAAGTAGAGTCAATATCATCAGAAACATTAACTGATGCAGAAAAAGTGGTTTGCTGCATTATTTTCTGTCCAAAGACAGGTTCTACAAATTCAACTTCGGGTGGAGCATTATCTTCTAGTTGAATAACTATTAAAGTGCCAATTTCCCACTGCTCACTGGTATCAAAAGTTACTGATTTTTCTGGTAATCCCGGTGAATTGGAGTTAATTTCTAAACTGGAAAGTTGAACTTGTCCCAAATAGTTAGACTGAATATTTGTGTAAATATGATGGAGAATTGTAGTTCCTGCAACTGTGGTTTTTGTTGTACTTCCATTCGAATAAAACGAAGTTATTTCATATTCAGCATATCTAGAAATCCCATTTAGTTGAGAGTCTATTTGTATAGTGTGTAATTGATTTACTTTAGCATTATTCCAGGTTGTAAATGGTGATTGAGAATAAAATATCGTATCTATAAAATCGATAATAGTGTCATCACTCAACTCAGATTGACCAGTAAGGACAGAATTTTTTACCAGTGCCGAATAATTTTCTGCTGAAATAGTTGTTGAGGAATTAATTATTGAATTACGTATAATTATTGGCGAAGTTATTTCTCCTTCATCTGAGTGTAAATCTATTCCTACAGAATAATTTCTAATTACTAAATTTTCTACAACCATAGAACTTGCTGAACGACCATGATGGCTAATAAATCCGTTTCCTGAACCCTCTCCAGTTAGATTGATATTTGATAAAATGCCTGATGATGAATCAAAATCTATAGCAGGAGCGCCTTCAATTGTTATAGAATCTATCTGCAGATTGCGATTATTCCTGCCAGCAATAGCAGCAGACTGCCCGGCAACTGCAAGCACGTTATCCAAAACAAATTCCTCATCCATAGAATCTAACCATACGACATTTCCAGTTCCTGAAAATTGGGTTGCATCTATGGAAGAAATTGTACCGGAAACCTCGGTTAGATCAAATCCCGAGTCAACGCCCTCTCCAATAGTAATGTTGGATGCAAATACTTCAGTCTGCCTTGCCCATATAGCTGGCCCGTTACAGTGTGACATATCTAGATTGGAAAATACAATCAACGCTTCTGATTGGTATAATTCAATACAACCACTTCCTCCGTCTCTAAATTGAGAATTCCTGATTTCAATCGATGCTGTACTACCTGGTTCGACAAAAAGCAAAGGTTCTGATGCAGTGGAACGCATCAAACTAACTCCATCAGCAAATAAGGAGCCTGATGATGAGATATGAACTGGAGTAAAGGCTTCCACGACATCCGTATTAGACAATTCTATTCTTGAACTAAGATATTCACCAAGAATCAATCCGCCCCACCTTGCACCAAATCCCGTTGATGACATGGTAGATTCTCCAGCATCCAAGGCTCCATCAACCTCTATACTGACTCCTTCAGAGATTCTAAATGACACACCATCATCAATTTTTAATGTCTTTAATTGAGGAATAATCAAATCATCCTCTAAATAATATGGACTCCATTTAGCTTCTAAAATGGTATTTTCAGACAGAATGCCTGGACTTATTCTTGATGCAATAAATGTGTAGTCAAATGATCTTGAAGAATCCCATGTCACAAAATCTGAAAATGATCCTACTTGCAAAGTTATGTTTTGAACACCTCCTATATTATCGGAAATTCCATCGATAAATCTCGCTGTTGCATTAATTGCTACTTTGCCTTCCTCGTCGGTTATTTCATTAGCCCCGTTGATAGAAATAAGAGCTCCTTCGACAGGATTTCCTTTATCAACAACAGACAACTCTAACGCAGATAATTGAGTGAATGAGGAACTAACAGGTATGTTGAATGTTGAATCAATACTGCCCCCTAGCATCTCGATGTCGCAGTTGGGTTGCAATTCAATGGCTTGTTTGAAAAATACAGAGGTCGTGAAAATTGTAGAACTACAGGACCAATTTACTTGTGCTTCAACAGTTAATTTACTATTTTCCAATGATGTCAATTTTGCCAAGGAATTTATTTCAATAATTGGTGCAAAAATGGCTCCGTTATCTCCGATTATTTCAGACTGATCGAACAAGGAAATCTGTGAATTAGATGATATCATAAGCGATGATGAAACCAGCTTCAAACTACCATCTCCAAGAAGTTCTAAGTTACCTGAAATAGAATGTGGCAGTCCATCTGGGCGAGGCCCGAGTATAACTGATTGGCCTGAACTGATCGTCCAGTCGCCTGAAGGAATTACTGGAATTTGAACCACTTGGTTAGAAAGCCCGCCAATTAATGTTTGAGTTACTCCAGTTGATGAATAGATTGCTTCAATTACAGAGCCTTGAGATAAAAGTGGTAAAGAAATAAAGCCATTTTCATCACATTCTAACTGAAAGTCATTTACATTAATTATTGCTTGAACTGCATTTCCTGAGATATCAGTAAATTGGACATTTGTCTCTTCAAACATACCATAATCAGTTGTGGAAATTGTAATACTTGGGCTTCCACCATACAATATTGTTCCATCCCCTGACGCATCGAAAGAGTTTGAATTGGTGTTCAGTGGCACGAATTCTCTTATTATTGCATGAGAATTATCAAATAATTTCAACGGAGAGTTGTGCAATTCTGCTGTCCATTGATTTGTCCTTAGGTATGACTGTTCGAACATCTGTATCCCGAATGCTTGATATTTTGTTGAAATTTCACTTGAAATAATAGTGCTGTCTTTTAGTTCAATTGCTGTGTCAGTACCTCCTAGAATATGGGTTAGATTTCCGTTAAGTTTACTATCTTGAAGATTGATACCGGTTGATAGATTCTCAATAATTAAATCGTTATAATCAATATCAGCATACCAGGAATTAATACCGAGAGAAATTGTATCCTGCTGATTAAATGATTTTTCAATCATCAGGTTTGACCAACTGTGGTATGAATCTAATACATCGACTCCTATCGAATTTGATTGAGTGATTGTAACTGTATTATTACCCAGTAGTTGTGAACTAGGTCCTCGTAATTTAATTCCAGAATTTTGAGTAATGATAGACAGGTTTGTCGCTAGAAGATGTCCTGAGCCTGTTGCTTCGATCGCTGAATTTACTACAGATGCGCCTATATCGGTCAATTCATGGGTTCCACTACCAGATAGAACAATTCCATTCAAGGTATCCGAAATATGAATATCATTTAGATTACAAACCCCTGCGCAGTTTTGGTCAATCATCGGAGTGTTATGTGTGGTAGTTCTAGTGAATGAAAGATTAGAAATTTCAAACGAAGATGCCTGATTTGAAACTAATACGCGATCGCCCTCAACATCGACATTTTTTATAATCAAGTCATCACTATTTCCAGCATCCACCAATAGTGAAACATTGCTGCCAGTTATTCCTGAAATGTCTATATTACTAGAGGATTGACTTGTTATTCCGACTGTGACCGTTTCCAGTTTGACATTTTGTGCACTCAACTGACCTGATGGAGTATTTAGTGCAATTCCAACGCTTGAAAAATTAGATTCTAGAACGGTTGTAAATCCAGTTGTGTGAATGCCTATTGCTGATTGGTTAATTTGTGCATTAGAAATAGTTAATGTTCCACTGTTTTGAATTGAATCATAATCAATTTGATTAGAACTGTAGTCAACGATGTCGGAGGTTGCTAAATTATTAACTCCAACATATGAATGCATAATTTCAAGGCCATTTGCAGTTAATTGACCGTTTATCTTTAGTGCAGTCTTTGCATTCTCAATCAAGGTATCGGTCAAAATAGCACTGCCACTGGATGCTATTTCGATTCCTTTCCATAACCCTGCTCCATGGGAACCTTGCGTGACTGGATCGGTTGAAGAAAAGAAATGAGTGGTTTCAGCAACTAAATTACCCTCAACTAAAATCCAATATCCGTCTCCACAATCAATAGATGAACCCTGTTCAATTGTCAGTGTTACCCCTTGGGTGATGGTCACATTACCTGTTAGTGTGTGCTGGCCAGACCAAGTGATATCTGTAGAAATTGAACTATCTGTTGCATTTGTCCCTAAAGGGAGCGTCAAAGAGACTAATAGCAAAATTACGAGATGAACCGCTGATAAGTCCTTTCGCATGTTATATGCTTCACATAACCAGCATATCAAACCAAAGGTCTCAGGTCACAAAACATGGTGGGCCCGCCCGGATTTGAACCGGGGTCTGACGGCCCCCAGCCGCCAAGTATTGGCCAAGCTAACCCACGGGCCCTTATGTACGATTATTGACGTGGTGCGCTAAACGGTGCAACTTCGTGTATTAGGTCTAGGTGACCAACATACATTCTTCTACAGCAGTAGCGTTCTAATCCTACTTGATCAAGTGCATCTGAAACCTCGACTCCAGATGTTACCTTTTCATTGAATTCTTCCCACTTATGAGCAACTACTGCTCCACAACTAAAACATCTAATTGGAATTATCATTTTATCGCCTCATCGGTATGACTTCTGTTTCTTTCTACGAGCACCACGACCAAGTTGGTGTTTAGGCTCCTTACGGCGAGGATCGTTTACTAGTAGACTTCTATCAAATCTTAGATATTCATCTCTTAGTTCTTCATCCATGCCCTTCGCTCCACCATTATAATGTACTAAACCACGGGCAATAGCGGTGCGTATAGCATCGGTTTGGCCCATAATTCCTCCACCAGTAGTGGTAATATTGATATCGACTTTTGTCAACCTGTTCATTGCATCGGCAATAACTAGCGGCTCCATGGCCTTACGTCTAGCGAGTGATGGTTGTAGAATTTCTATAGGTTCACTATTAACTCTAACTCTGCCTTGGCCAGCTTTCACGCTTGCTCTAGCAATTGCAGTCTTTCTCTTTCCTGAAGTTTCAACGGATTTCTTTTGTTTACGTGCCATTACTGTTCACCTCCAGTCCAACGATGGCTTGGTGCACCTAAATTAGCACTAATTTCGCCCAAAGAGATGAATCTCTCCGGTGCGGATTTTCGAATTTTAGAGTCGTCTCCTGATTCGTGACCTTCTGGTAAATCTCCTGCTAGGTGGCTAGGGCAACCGATTTCGACTCGTAAATTGCGAAGAGCTCTACGTCCACTACTCTTCTTTTGATAAGGAAGCATTCCTCTGACCGCTCTCTTTAGAATCATATCAGGCATACGTGGGAAATAAGGTCCTTTTCTAGCATGGTTTAATTCGTACTTAGCGTGATATTTGTTTAGAACTGATGTCGGGCTACCTGAAACTATCGCTTTTTCAGCGTTGACAATAATTACCTTATCATCTCGATCTTCTCTTGCGGCTTTCAACAGAATATTTGCAGTTGCTGATGCTAAGCGACCCAGAATAAGGCCTTCAGCATCAAAAACAAAGGTAGTTTCATCCAAGGATAACTACCCCCTTTCCTGATGGGTTTTCGTTCATTAGCTCACCATAGGTCATTATTCGACCACCGGCGGCTTCTATCTTCTCGCGTGCACCGTTGCTCACACTGTAGGCGGCGATGGTATGGTTACTGGTAAACTCACCACTACCGAGAAGCTTGCCAGGAACGAGGATTGTTGCACCCTCTGGAGCATGGCGGCTTACACGGCTGAGGTTTGGGTTTGTCCAATTTTTGCGACTTCTAGATAGACGCATGGCCACATCTCGCCAAACAGCGGAACCGGTTTCACGAGACTGGGCTTTCAGTTGATTGATTACATCAACCAACTGTGCGTTTGTCTTGTTATTTGGGTTACTCATTTGACTCCCTCGATGCTTTGAAGCATGCTGGCG